>Ga0302320_10000015_pt1 | contig 288383 bp, 200 predicted proteins | sample Bog_T0_3_FD_202130 | JGI IMG/M metagenome (GOLD analysis project Ga0302320, IMG submission 202130) | Peat permafrost microbial communities from Stordalen Mire near Abisko, Sweden - Bog_T0_3 | ecosystem: Environmental > Terrestrial > Soil > Wetlands > Peat | place: Sweden: Abisko, Stordalen... | reverse complement strand
GGCCGGGCATGCCCACGCGTTGCACGGTGAATCGCTACGCTAAATGGACCTTCGTGATTCCAGGAAGTCTATTTGGGTGCCATGCCCGTCCGAAGCGCAGCGCAGGCCGGGCATGCCCACGCGAGCGTGGGCCATGGCACCCGATCCGTAAGGAACTATCTCCTGGAATCACGAAAGTCTATTTAGCGCCCGCCTTGAGCGTTGGATACAACGCCCACGGGTCGTCGTCATACAATCCGGCTGGTTCATCCGGCGCGGGGTTGTCTGCGATTTCCGGCAAGGCGACGGCCCCACGGACGCGATCGTCGCCCCAAGCGGCGAAGAGAACGTCGCTTGCCGGGGATGTCGGCAGCGAAGGCATAGCCCCTGCGACCGCCTCCGCGCCGCTCGCTGCGGTTGCACCGCCGGCAGCCCCCGCCGCCGCGCGCTGTGCCGTCCCCACCACCGTTGCCAAAGCGGTCGACGGCAGGCTCTCCAGTGGGGCGGAGCCATCCGCGGCGGTAAACGTGAAGTAGATGCTGATCGTCGCACTGTTCACCGCCACCTCGCCGTAATAGAACTGCCCCGCGGGCGACCAGCCACCTTTGATGCCCCAGGGGTTGAACAAGGTGAAAGGCAGCGTAGACGACGGGTTGTATCCCACCACGGCATACGCGTGGTTGTTATAGACGTAGCTCGCGTAGGGCGTATCGCCCGAACCCAGCACAATCAATTGGCCCGCTTGCCAGGCGCTGGCCACGCTGTACGGATCGACCCCGTAGCTGTCCGCGGGCAGCCCTGTAATCGCCGAGAGGAAGGCGACCGTGGTACCGGCGTTGCCGTCGTCAATCGCCGCATAGGAGTTGCTGCCCGGATCGATCGTCGCCAGCCAGCCGGATTCGTTTTCCTCGACGATGGCTTTTTCGGCCAACGCCGGCCAAAGGAACCCGTTCTCCACGCCGGCGTAGAGTCCTCCTCCGTCGGGAAGCTGGGTGTTCACGGTCACGTAATCCGGAACGCCCTGGTCGTAAAACCGGACCGTGTAGGTGCCGTCGCCATTGTCGATGAACATGTTCCGAATAATGTCGGGCTGCCGCGCCGCCACTTCCGCCAGGCTTGCCATCAAGGTGCAGTCGCCCAGGCCTCCTTGGTACACATCGGTGTAGGACGGCCCGCCGGCGCCGAACAGGTATCCGCCGGGCGCGACGAATGGTATTCCCGCAGCGTCTGCCGATATGGGCCCGTCCCCGGAAAACCATTGCCCGACCAGGGCGTCCAATTGCGAGGCGGGGGCGCCCACATACAGGTTCCCGCCGTCGAAAGTGTTGGCCGAATTGCCGTTCACCACTTTATGGGCCAGGTCGGACACGTAACCGGGCATGTCGAGCTTCGTGGCGTCGCTGACGATCGTGCGGAGGTCGCTCAGGTCGGTGGCGTCCAAGACCCCGCCGTTTTCCGTGCCGACGCTCGTGAGGATCTGCATCATGTCCTGGCGGGTGATCGCGTTGTCGCGGACGAACAGGTTCTGGGTGAGGTTGGCCAGCGAGGTATCGCCCAGCCCCAGGAACGTCGGCACGTCCCATCGGCCGGCAAGCGGGATCAGGCCCGCGCCACCGCTGCCGTAGCTGAAACTGAGATCCGCGGAACCCGCCGAGTTGGAGTTGCGCAAAGAGAATGTCGAGGTGGCCGGATCGTAGAGGCCGACCGTATCTACCCCGCTCCCGGTCCAATCGCCGGCCAAGGGGATCGACGTGGAATTGGCCGGCCCGAAGCTGAAGGCAATGTCGGCGGCGCCGGCCGTGTTGGAATCACGCAAATAGAAATTCGAGGTGGCCGGGTCGTAAAGCCCGACGGTATCCACTCCACTCCCCGTCCAATCGCCGGCCAAGGGGATCCATGTGGAATTGGCCGGCCCGAAGCTGAAGGAAATGTCCACAGCGCCCGCCGTGTTGGAATCGCGCAGATAGAAGGTCGAGGTGGCCGGATTGTAAAGCCCGACGGTATCCACCCCGCGCCCCGCCCAATCGCCGGCCAAGGGAATCCATGTGGAATTGGCCGGGCCGAAGCTGAAGGAGATGTCCGCGGCGCCCGCCGCGTTGGACTCGCGCAGATAGAAGGTCGAGGTGGCCGGATTGTAAAGCCCGACGGTATCCACTCCGTTCCCCTTCCAATCGCCGGCCAAGGGGACCCATTGCGAATTGGCCGGGCCGTAGGCGAACGAAAGATCGGCCGCCGTCGCCGCATTGTCGTTGGTCAGCGCGAATGTGGAGCTGGCCGGCGCGTACAGCCCGGGCGTATAGATCGCCGCCGCCGAAAGCAGCCAGCGGCCCTCCAGCGATTCCAGCGCCAATCGCCTCGCGCTGGAGCGACCGTGACGATGAGTCAAATGACGGCGGTTCCACGGCGCGTCGAATGTCGACGATTTGCGTGAACCTCCTTCTCGCCTGAGAGAAAACGTTTGCATCTGCCCGCTTGCCCCGTCTTCATTGACTGGCGTTCAAGACCGCATGCGGTGATGTCACGCCGGTGTTTACGTGTGGATCATTGGCGTTCTCCTAAAGCACGTCGCATACCCGGCCGACGTCACGGCGGCCGCCACCGCGTGCAACTCGTTTGAAAGCCGCCCCTTAGCATTTCGAGTTTTCGCGGCGCGACGAATGTCGCGCTCCGAACAATTGCCCACCCCGGGGACAGACGATGGCCCGTCCTGTCCCAATTGCCCGCGCCAGGCGGGTCAAAACGGACCAATTACCAATGGGGCTCGTGAGCGGCCGCGCGGGAGATGCATCAATGCAACCGGCACCAACGGCGCGGGCAGTTCGAGGCGGCGATCAAAGCGGGGTCGAGCGAGAGTACGACCAGAGAAGTCCCCTCTGCTGGGCCCAGATATCTTGTTTTGAATGTGTCCGTCTTGCGAATCAACCTAACTGGCTAGTTCAAAACAAGTTCTCGACGCTAGCACCAGAGGGTTTGGATATTGCTCGTCGAGGTGATTGTCGGGGCGTTTGCTGGCGGATTTCCCCAAGATCCTGAGATCGCAGCAGAGATCGGCCAGCATGGCGAAGATCGGTCTCTCAGGACAACCGTTGACGTTACTCTCACCTGGGATTCGGCTTACGTCGCTCTCAAAACGGACGCAGTCAAATGCTGCGGAAGCCGCGATGGTCCCCTGCGCAACGCCGGCTTCCACGGAACCCCACGAAAGAGAAACCCCTTATTCCGCGCAATCGAATCATGTTAACAGACAAGAATTACCCCATTCATAGGGGGGGATTATTTTTCATTGAACGACGCTTGCCCTCGCGTACAATTTTCATGCCCCCACGGTGGCTACACTGGGAGTCACTTAGAAAGGTCAGGGAATGCGTTTGCTCGTCGGTGCGAATGGATTGGAGCGATGGGAATCGGCGGCGGTAAGTCCGCCTCCGCCCACGGACCGGGGAGATGACGGGGCCGGCGTGAGCCGCATCGTGGGCGTTTCCGCCTGGGCCAATTCGATCCGCCGGGAAATCCTCAACGTCGCCGTCCATCCCTGTAGCGTGCTCATTACCGGCCCCAGCGGTACCGGCAAAGAGCTGATCGCCCGGGCCATTCATAGCCATAGCCACCGCGCCGAAAAGCCTTTTGTCGCCGTCGACTGCGCCGCCGTCAGCGGTGCGCTGTTCGCCAGCCACATCTTTGGCCACGTGAAAGGGGCCTTCACCGGCGCCAGCTACGCCGCGCTCGGTAGTTTCCGGGCGGCCGACGGCGGCACCGTGCTCCTCGACGAGATTGGCGAGTTGGAACCCGAATTCCAAGCCAAGCTGCTCCGCGTCCTCCAACAGCGGACGGTCACGCCACTGGGCAGCCACGAAGAGATACCCGTCGACGTGCGGATCATCGCCGCCACCAACTGCGACTTGGGAGAAGCGGTTTCCAGGGGGCGATTCCGCGAAGATCTCTATTACCGCCTCAACGTGGTCTCGCTGAAGACCGTCGCGCTCCGGGAACGGCCCGAGGATATCGAAGCCCTCGCCGCGCATTTTCTTGCCCGACTCGAGGCCCGCAGCGGCACGCCGCACAGACGGCTGGCGCGAAGCTGCCTGGAGGCCATGCGGTCGTACCACTGGCCGGGCAACGTCCGCGAGCTGGAAAACTTCCTGGAGCGGGCGATGTTGTTCGCGACCGGCACCGAGATCTGTCCTCTGGTTTCCGAGCACCTCTGGGGCGTTCCCCCTTCCGCGGCAACTCGGCATTGCGACCAGGCTTCGCCGCAGACCCCGCTCGTTGTGCTCGCAGATCTCGCCCCCAGAGCATCCGCGGCCGTGGCGGCGGACCCTTCCGGCCCTTGGCCCACGCTCGCCGACCTGGAACGCGAGCACATCCACCGCACGTTGCAGCGCACCAATTACAACCAGACGGCCACCGCCAACCTGCTCGGCATTCCCCGCAAACAGCTTGCGCGAAAGATCAAGAAGTACGCGATCGACACCGCGCATTTCCGCCGCGGTCGTCCGCCCAAGTGAGATCGATTCGTGCTCGGTCCCCACGGCTCGGCTCAATCGGCCGAGGTCCTCGTATTGGCACAACCGAGCGACGTTCTTCTTGTTCCCCGCGGTCCATGCCGGCATCGGCTGGACGCACCAGGCAGTGCCGCTGTAAGATGGAGGGCCATGTGAACTTGGATCGGTTCCAGGCTCGCGGAAGTGGGAAAATTCCGGCTCGCGGGCCGGTCGAGAACGACGGAGATCGTCATGAAACCAGTCGAGCGCGTTGCCTTCGCGGTATGGATCGGAACAGCCCTCTTGCTTGCCGGCACGGCGCGAGGCCAGCAGTCCAGCGCGCTAGTGGCCGTCGACCGCGTCCGCTTCTATCCCGCCGCGGGGCATGAAAAGGCCATGCTCCACGGCACCATCCGCGGCTCTAATGTTTCCTCCCGGGAAGGATTCGAGGTGCTCGCGGAGATCAAGTCCGTACCCGCAGCCGGCCGCTGGACGGAATTGACTTTCCCCAATCGTAAGCCCTACCGCTGGATCAAGTACGAAGCGCCTGAGAGTTCGCGCGGATGGATCGCCAAGATCGAGTTCTACGCCGGTCCTCGGAAACTGGCCGGGGAGACCTTCGCCCCGTATCCGCTCGGCGTCTGGAGAAGGGCGGTGGACGATAAGCCCATCGCGGCGATCCACGGCGAGAACGCCGACGGTCAATATGTCGGCATCGACCTCGGCCAGCGGGCATCCTGTCCCCCGCCGATGTTCAGTCCCGGCGGCAACGAGTTCTCCAAAGCCGTCACGGTGACCATCCGCTCGACGATGCCTGCCGCCGTCATTCGTTACACCACCGACGGCACTCTTCCCACCCTCGATCACGGGCAGGCCTACTCGTCGCCCATTTCAATCGACAAAACGACGACCTTCGCCGCCGTCGCCTTTTGCGACGGCTTGGCGCCCAGTCCGGCGGCCGAGATGGTGTATCCGTTCAGCCCCGTCGTGCGGCGGAACACCCTGCACTTTGGCAATAGTCTCAGCGCCAATGCCGTGGGCAAATTCGCGTTGCACGCCAAGACGGCGGGCGTGATCCACGACCCCAAACTGTTCGGCATGGGCGGCGGGCTCGCGCGAACTTTGTGGAATACGGCCATGCTCGGGCCCGGCGATCCCAACGACCAGGCCCGCTGGAAGGATTTGTTCACCACCACGCACTCCATGGGCGGAGTGGCGACCTATCCCCGCGCCCAGGTCGAAAAGAGCTCCGCCGATTGGAAACGGATGTGGCCGGCCCTGCTGCAAATTACCGACGTGACCTTCCAGCCCCGCGACGCCGACATTGCCGAAGAAGCCGACTACACGGCGCGCTGGCTCAAACTGGTTCGCCAGCGATTCCCCGACGTTCAGCCCTGGCTTTATGTGGAATGGACCGAACGGGAACGGCGGCGGGCAACCGATCAGGGCCAGGTGCCCAGCGCGCAAATGGCGAAGGTCTTTCCCGCGCTCACCTGGGAGGAATCGATGTCGGCCATGATGCTCTATGGCGAGGAAGTGCGGCTCGCCGTCGGCCGCGTCTACAAGGACGGCAAACCCCTGCGGATCATTCCTACAGCGCTCGCCATGGGCTGGATCCACAATCAGATCCAGCGGGGCGAGTTTCCGGAGGTAGCCGCCGCGGATTTTGCTCCGTTCCTTTTCGCTGACGCCGTACACGTCAATTCCGAAGGGGCGTTTCTCGTCGAGGCCACCTGGTTCGCCGCCTTCTATGGCCAATCCCCCGAAGAAAAATTCCTGCCGCTGCAAACGCATCTCACCGCGCGGCAAGCGGTCGCCATGCAGCGGCTGGCGTGGGACGTGGTGAAGAACGATCCCGACTGCGGGCTCTACGAAACAGGAACGACGCCCTGCGGCAAGCCCCGCTTTTCGCCGCCGCCGTCTTCGCTCCGCGGCGTGACCCCCGTGACCCTCGATTCATCGACGCCCGGGGCCTGGTTCCGCTATACCTTGGACGGCACCACGCCCACGCGAAGCCGCGGTTATATCTATTGCGGCGTGGTGAGCGTCCGGCCCGGGATGACGCTCAAAGCGGTGGCCTACCGCAGCGGCATGGCCGATAGCGCCGTCGCTGCGGCAACCTACCCGAAGCAGTGATCGTGAAATATTCCAGACCCGTTTGGGGATAGCTTCTACGTCTCTTGCTTCCCGCCAAAGAGCCGGCTGAAGAAATTCCGCACCGGGTCGAAGGGCGACTGGTGCGGGGGGGCCGCCGGCGCACTGCCCGTCGACGCAGGATTCGTGGGACGCAACTGGCCGCAGTCGGCGATCACGATCTTCGCGGAAGGCTGCCCGGACGCAGTCCCAAAGGCCTCGACGTTCTTGGCCGCGTCCATGCCCTTCACCACGTGGCCGAAGACCACGTGTTTGCCGTCGAGCCAGGGAGTCTGCGCGGTGCAGAGAAAGAATTGCGAGCCGTTGGTATTCGGGCCGGAATTGGCCATGCTGAGAACTCCCGGCCCCGTGTGCTTGAGCAGGAAATTCTCGTCGGCGAACGTCTCGCCGTAGATCGACCGCCCGCCCGTGCCGTTATGGTTGGTAAAGTCGCCTCCCTGGCACATGAAATTGGGGATGATCCGGTGGAATGTACAGCCTTTGTAGCCGAACCCTTTTTCGCCCGTACACAGGGCCCGGAAGTTTTCCGCCGTCTTCGGCACCACGTCGGCACGGAGTTCGATGACGATCCGGCCCAACGGTTGTCCGTCCGCCATCACGTCGAGGAAACACCGCGGCAGTTCCATGGTTGCCGCTGCCAGCGCTGGTTTCGTCAAAGCCAGGGCCGCGGCTGAAGAGACGATGAAATCTCGGCGAGAGATCATGACAAGTCCTCTTGGCACAGACGGGAAATTGGCAGAAAGGGAGCGGGACTATACCAATTTCCTCCCCGCCGGGCAAGGTCTTGCACGCGCGAAGAATCTCCACCTCCAAGGGGGCAAATACCCCATCCATCGGGCTAGCCGTGACTTCCTGGGGCCAAGAGCCAAACAACTCGCGCCGGAGTGCGGCCTCGCCCCCTACATGTCACAGTGCTCGCACAGCGGTATGCTTGCGAATCTCTTTTCGATGCTGATCTTCCTGAAAGAGGCCATTTTGGGGCAGTTCCAGATTTCTCGAATGGATTGCCTTTCCAAATTGCCCACGACGTGGTCACCGTCGATGTCATTACAGCAGATCGTAACGTCTCCGTTCCAATAAACGATCATCCTCCGGAACACTTGAGTGCAGATTCTATCTCGAATCGGTATTGCGCCATCGCCGCTGCCGCGTCGGGCAAAAGCCTGCGAGATAGTGTCCGTGTAATTCGCGTGATCGACGACGTTTTGCCATTGAGCCGCGTACTGATCGGCCTCATTCGCGTTTTCGTCGAGACGGTAGAATATCGTTTGAATGATCGGCCCGTTGGCTTTGTGCTGCTTCCTTAATTTCAAGAAGTTGTGAATGTTCTCCGTGACCCGATCATGGTTAACGCCCTTCATGGTCTTTTCGTGGACTTCCGCGGAAGCTCCCAGGACGGAGACGGTGATGAAGGCCGCGCTGCTTGGGTAGGATTTCAGGATCGCCGCGCTCCTGGCGGAATCCAGCAGCATGCCGTTGCTGGTGAGATTCACCGAGACTTGCCGCAATTGCAGGTAAGCCATCATTCTCGCAATCTCGGGGTGCATCAATGGCTCACCGTGCAGGTACAGCTCGACCCGCTTGATCCCCGCTTGCGATGCTTCGTCGACGATCTTGCTGAATAACTGGAAGTCCATGTATCCTTTTGCCCGCTTCATCCGCTGACGCGAACAGCAACTGCATCTTACGTTGCAATGATTGGTCGGCTCGATTTGCAGGCTCAGCGGCACGACCGTGGGCCGGTGATAATCGTTGCGATAAAGTCGTCGGTAAAACTGCAGTTTGTCGTACAGGATCTTCAGATCTTTAACCGATCGAACGAACCGCAGTTCAGCGAGGGTGTTCTTGATTTTGCTGGTTCTTTTCATTGAGCCACATTCCTCTCGACGCAAAGGGCGCAACGCTCCGCACCGCGGCAGTATGGCCGCCGTCCCGATGCTCGACGACCCCTCGGCGACTACTTTCCGACGACTGGAAATGCGCTGAAAACCTCGTCTCCGACCTCCCAATAGGGCAGGTATTCGCACGACGCCGCGCCACGCACGGCGAAGTGCAGCGGCTTCCCGGCCACCGCCGCGAGGGCCTGGATGAGCCCCTCGGGCTCGATCGCCAACGAGGGTTCCGCTTGGGCGTCGGCCGGGCCGTGCAACGCCATCAGGATGGGGCCGTATTGCAGCGCGTAGCGCTCATGGCCAGGATCGCGATCGACGCCTTCATAGCGGGTGAGCGTGAAGCTCATCGGCAAGCTCAGCGCGATGCTGTCGCCATTGAGCCAGGAACGGTCCAGCGTCACGTACGTTCCCGGCTTGCCGGCGACCTGGAGCCGATCGTTGACCGACACCGGCGTGTCCGCTGCCGCCCACGCCGGGATGCGGACGTGGATCTTCGTTCGTGTCGCTCGGGCGATGGAAAGCGTCATTCGCACCTGCGGCGCGAAGGGGAATTGCGTCGCGGTGGTCAACTTCAGCCGTTGGCCGGCCTGCTCCCAATCGATGGTCGAGGCCGCGAACAGGTCCACGTAGAGGCCATCCTGGGCGACCGAGTAGAGATATTCCGGCAGCGAGCCGAACAACCGCGTCCCCTGGCCTTCGCAACAGGTGTTCACGCAGTGGGGATGCTGCAGCTGCGGGTCTTTGTGCCCGACGAGCCGGGCGGTGTAGCGAATGCCTTTTCCGCCCACCTGGTTGGCGATGCCGACGTTGTAGATCGACTTTTCTATCTCGTTGACATATTTCTCTTCCTCGGGGTAGAGCAAGTGCAGCCTCTGGCTGAGCTTGGCCCAGAAGACGTTGCCGCACAGTTCGCCGGTGTTGCGGTGCAAGCAATAGGATTTCGGCGGGTAGGGCGTGGTGTCTTCGCAGATGGCGATGGAACTGCCGACGTGCTCCCACTTGTCGTGGTACAATTGCCACGCGCCCAGCACGGCGTCGAGATACTTTTTCGCGCCCGTGGCCCGGTACAAGTCGAGGTAAGGCTCGATCGACGTGAGCAGGTAGCAGTGCGGCCGGTCGTACGGATACAGCCAGATGGCGCGGTCCTCGCGGGCCGCCATCTGATCGAGCCAGTAGTTCTCCTGGAAGTAGCGTTGGACGACCTGCAAGTCCTCCGGGCGGCCGACGGGAGTAAAATACATGCGGGTGTTGGCAATCATTCCCTGGATGCCCTGATGGCCGCGGCGCATCACCTCCGGCAGATAGGGGCAGCGATCGTACCAATCGTAATAGCCGCGGAGCAGGCTCCAGACCTTGGCGTTGCCCCCCAGGCCCGCGTCGATCAGGCCGTGCGTCACCCAGGCCCGCGTGTAGGCGGCCCGCTCGCCGGTGAAAATCGTATCCTCGTTGTAGGCCATGATGTAGCCGTCGGGACGGCGGCAGTCGGCGATGCCGTCGACGATTTCGTCCATGCGGCGGCGCAACTCGGCGTTGTCCATCCAGCGCAGCGTATTGCCCGCGCCCATCAGGAAGCGGCCCGCCGCGGAGCCCGGCAATTCGCCGAACCAGAAGCGGTCCAGCGGCCGCGACAAGGGCGGCATCGGTCGGCCGGCCCGTTGGCGAAAGGCATGCAACATCTCATCGCTCGTGAACGAATCGAGCAAGTAGCGGATATTGTTCTCCATCGTTCGCTTGAAAAGCCCCTCGCCCAGGCGCACGCCGCCCAGCGGAGTCTCGGCCGCGTAGCGCACCGGCTGCCACTGTTCCCGCGGAATCACGTTGCCGGGGTTATCGGTGACCACGCCTTCGCCTTGCGGACGGGCCGGCCGCGTAAGCACGCACACGCCGAGATTTCCCGATTCGGAATCCGCCGCCGGGCACCCCACGGCCACGTCCCGCCCCTCGGAAATCACTTCCAGTTTGGTGAGTGCCAAGCACTTCTGCCGCAGGCGGGTCGCCGTCAGCCGTACATAGCGCCCCTCCGCGCCGCCCGACGGAAAAATACCCACGGCGTCTTTCGGGTCGGGATAGTCTTCGCCGCGCCGGTCGGTGGTCAGAATGGCCGTCTGGAAAGCCGGATCGTCGGAGACCTCGATCTTGAATCGCGCCGGGAACCCCTTGGCATCGCCGCTCCAGGGAATCGTCATCGGCAGCAGCTTGACCGCGTCGATCTTCCGCCTCCGCCCCAGGTCCACTTGCACCCAGCGCGTCTGGGTATCGCTCTTGGCAGTCTTCGACTGGTACTGCGGCGAGAACTGCGTCGCCACCCGCTCGACCCCCATCGGCCCATCGATCGCCGCCGCGAAGCGGCATGGCAGCAGCCCGCCAAGGACGATGGCCGCAAGAAGCAGTGGCGCGGAAACAGCGCCGCGCCGGTCCTGATTTCGTCTGCCTCGCGTGGCCATGCCAGGCATGGTGCCCGGGTCGGCCGAAAACGGGACCGAGCATCCGCGAAGTGCCTTTCCAAGCGTGACGGTTCGCTGCCATTTCCAAGGTCTGAACGACTGGACTGCGTGCATTTTCTCCCCTAGCCCTTATCTTGTGGTCGTCGGCTCCAGAAACATACATCGCCACCTGCGCCCGACAGGGTCGCAACGCGCATCAGATTTCATCAGGCGACCACGGCTGGGTCCCGATAGTCGCGTCTTTGCCGTGCTTCACATTACTCCGCAGCACTCTCATTTCTCGAACGCTTCCAACTCGCCGCAAGAACTGAAGGCTTGTTTCGGGCTGTCGCCGCAGGCCGGCACGCCGAGCACCCGCACCGCTACGGCCGCAACGGGGCTCGGCACTCGCAAGCTGAACGACTGGCCCGGCTTGAGCCTGGCGTCGCTCCTGGCGGTCGTCGCCGGATAGTCGGCCAACGTGCCGATGGTTTCCCACGAACCGCCCGGCGTCCGCTGCACTTGGACCTGCGGTTTGCCCGCGCTGGCGTCGAACCAGCCGCCGTCATGGAAGCTCTTGCCGTGGGCGAAGACCACGCGGCCGAAGTGGATGGGCCGGGCCAGGGCCACCGCGAACCAGTCTTGTTTGGCCGGCTTGCGATTATAGGTGACCACGAAGCTCCCCGCGTCGCCGTCGATGATCGAGCCGTTGACATTGCCCGGGCGCGAACGGGATTCCTCGCCGTCGGCCAGCAGCGAACCGGTGTTGGCGGCTTTCACCCCCGGCGCCCGCAGCCAAACGCGGTACATGCCCCCCGCGACGCCCGCGTCGGCGAAGGTGACGAAAGTGGCCGCCTTGGGCTGTGCGTCCGCGCGGCCCACGACTTGCGTGCGGAATTTGAGGATTCCGTCGGCGTCGAGCGTTGCCGGCGGCTCGAGCGCCACCAGGCCCAACGCGCTCGGGGCCGGCAGGCCGGGATTCCGCGTTTCGTCGCAGGCCAGGATGAACGGCCCCCAAGCCAACGCCGCGCGGCCCGCATTGCCATACTCGCCCGCGATCAGCCGCGCCGCGAGATTGAACGTCACGACGATCCGATCACCGTCCTTCCACTTCCGGACCGGCACCTCGGCCCAGCCGCCGCGGGCCGCCGTTCGCCGGCCGTCGCTGGTCAGCGACAACGGTGCCGCCCATTGGGGCACGCGCACCCGTACCGCAAACGTGGCCGGCCGCATCATCCGCAGCGTGAGCGTCGAGCTGCCGTCGCGGGGGAACGCGCTTTGTTGCTCGATGCCGACCGCCTGCCCGTCCAGCGGCAACGTCGCCCGCGAAGACTCCAGCGTGCTCACCAGCAGCACGTCGGCCGTCGCCGCGTGGCCCAATAAATAGGCCGTCTGCGGCGCCAGCGCCATGCCCCGGGGACCGCTGGAATGGCAACAGGTGATGCCCTTGTCGTACGGCTTGCGCCCTTCCAAGGCCGTGTAGTAGCACCAGTCGTCGCCGCGGGGATTCTGCGCCGCGGCCAGGTGGTTGTAGATGGCCCGCTCCAACTCGTCGCCGAACTTGGCCCCGCCGGTGAGCCGCAGCAGTTGCAGATTGAGTTGGATCCACGTCACCGTAACGCAGGTCTCGCCGACGTGGGCCGCGGTGTCGTTGCGCAGCTCATGGTCTGCCTGGAAATGCTCCCATTGGCTGGCGGTGCCCGTCACGTAGCGCCGCTTGTCCACGATATCCTGCCAGGCGTTGAGCACCGCTTCGAGCATCGTGCGGTCGCCGGTCGCCCGGGCCAGTTCGCACAGCCCGACCAGGTTGGAGAGCATCTCGTAGGCCTTGCCGTTGGCCGTCTTGTTGACCTGCTTTTCCGTGAGCAGCGTTTGCAGGATCTTGGGGCCCTTTTCTTCGTTCCACGCCTTGACGATGTAGCGGGCGAAGTCGAGGTACCGCTCGTCGCCGGTCAGCCGATAGAGCAGCACGACCGGCTCCAAGACGCTCGTGGCGGCCATGCCCATGTGCGTCCCCGCGGCCAGGATGCTCTTCTTGGCCGGGAAGGTGGCGATCAGCAGGTCGCCCATCTTGCGGCAGGCTTGCAGGGCCGCCCGGTTGCCCGTGTACTGGTAATAGGTCAGCAGCCCCAGCAGGTTGTATTTGTGGGACCAAACGTCCCAGTCGGCCCCGTGGTCAAGGCCGAAACGCTGTTGCGGAACATAGGTGCCGAGGTAGCCGTCCGGCTCCTGCGTGCCGATCAGTTCGGCCGCCACGCGGTCGAGTTTTTCCCGCAGCGCCGCGTCGCCGCTGTACGCCCAGGCCAGCGTCGCGGCGTGCATCCATTTGCCGACGTGTTCGCCGATCCAGGGGTGGCTGCCCGGCTTCTTGTGGAAACCGGCCAACAGCGGCTCGGTGTCGACCACCAACAGGCGATGCTTTTCGTTGGCGTCGAGCCGGGCGCCGAGCCAGCCGGCCACGTGGACGGCCGCGGGCGACAGCGTCTCGGCCATGTCCGGCAAACGGGCCGGCACGACGAAGGGCAGCGGTTCGACGCCCAGCGTTGCCGTCGCCAAAAGCGAGAACGCAAGGATAGTCGATAATGGCGGGAATAGCGATCGCATGGGCCATGCTCCTCATCGTGCCGGGAGAAATCGCGGTGTTTCGTTCGAGTGCAGACCATTATGCACCGCCGACGAACGCGCGTGCAAGTCACCGCCGCGGTTACCGTTGGATCGGAGGCCTGGCAGCCCGAGTTGGCCGGCGTCCCCCCGGACGCGATCATGACCCCGGATCGGATTCTCAGGAGCCACGTGCAAGACGATGCCGGCGGTTCCCAGTCGCCGCAGCGACGATCAACCCTTCGGCACCAAGGAGACGTCCTGGGCCAGCATGCCCGGATTGTGCTCGGGATAGATGCCGACGCACACCCCGTCCTTCGCGGCGATGTTCTGGAAGGCGTAGGCGAACGCCTCTTTCGGCTGTAGCCGGCCGGCGCCCAGGATCTTGTACGCCACGACCGGCTTCTTCGTAATCGAGCGAATCGTCTCCACCGCTCGATCGCGGCACGGCAGCTCGTAGTTCTCCGGACGTTGATCCGCGCGGAAGAAACACTGGAAGTAGAAATCGGTGGGCAGGTCTTCCTTCTCCGAAACCGGGTGGATGTCGGGCCGGTGCGCGGCCATGCCGGCCGGCAGGTCGAAGCTCTTGATGTGCTCCATCCAGCTCCGCAGCACATCCATCTTCCCCTTGCCGAACTGCTCCTCGACGCGGTGCCCCTGCACGAAAATCGCCTTCGCCCCTCCCTTGGCGGCCCGGGTAATCTCATCGAGCATCTTCTTCGACGAGCCGTGCGACTGCGCGATCCAGATCTTCAGTTTCCCGCCTTGGTCGAGGTAGCGATGGAAGAGGTCGATCCACTTCGGATCCGGCGGCGAGGCAACCGCGGTGACGCCCAGATCGGCCGCCTGGTCGAGGGTCTGCATGATTCGATCCGGCGTGAAGTACGCCACCATTCGCTGGCCAAGATCGCCGCTTGAATGGGCATAGCCCGCAAACGGATTGCTGCCGAGGATCAGCCGCGAGACTTCGAGGCTCCCCAATCGGATCTTGGGCAGCACGGCGGGCTTCGCTTCATCCGCCACGACATCCGTTGCTCGCATCGCGGCCACCGCTGCTCCCAGCAGGGCTGTTTCCCTCAGAAATCCACGGCGGCTAATCTCTTGGTCCACGGCGAGCTCCTTCTGCATACGGGGGGTGTAAATACCGTCCGGCAAACGAACCGGAGTCGGCCAAGCGACCTTGTCAGATTATAGCAGGATCCCCAGGAAGTAAACGACGCGACGGCGGTGCCTCCGCGGTGTAATGCTACATAGTCTGGTTTGAATAGCGATGATGGGATGTGTTTTCCGCCTCTGCCGGTTTTGCTGAATATGCCGCTTATGCCGTCCGATTCCCTAACATATGCAGAAAATTCGGCCCGCGGTTTTCATCGCTTCGATCTTGCTGGCATTGCTGAGTAATTCGGCTTGGGCCCAGACTGACGCTCTGGAAGCACCACTGCCGCTCCCCGCAAGCAGTCACGACCAAACCGCCCCACCCGTGGCCGGCTACGCGATTTCCGATTCACCCAAAGCCCCAGCCGGCACGTCCGACGTTCGGCCGATTCCAGTCACCCCGTCTGAACCGCCAGCGCACCCCTCGACAGAGGCGGAATGGTGCTTCCGCCAATGCGTTGGCCATACCCGCGCAGGCGCCGACCTGGCAAATCGTGGGGCCTGTTTCGCCGCCCGAGCCGAGTTGACCACCGCGCTGCGGCGGCTGTCGCAGGGTCTCGATGCGCGGCAGCAATCGACAAGTCACGGACGTGCCCTGGCGCGAGGTTTTCAAGCGATCGAAGCGGCCGCCGATTTCCTCGCCCGCAACTCGTCTGCCGAACACGAAGCGGATCCCGCCGCCCGCGCCGAGGCTGAGAATCGGTTCGCCGTGCTCCAAGCTTCGGCTGCCGCGGAATCGACCCCCTTCGAGGCCGCCCGCCGCCAAGCCGCGATGGCGGAGAAAGCGCTGGTCGAGGGCGTAGGCGCCGCTCCCATGGCCGCCGAGCCGTTGCGCGATCTCGGGAAAATCTACGAGATCCTCGCCCAGCAGCAGGCCGTCGACGCTTGCTCCGCCGAATTGATGGCCATTGCCTTTTACCGTACGGCCTTGACCGTCGCTCCCGCGTACCACCAGGCGGCCAACGACCTGGGCGTATTGCTGGCGCGCGGCGGACACCTCGCGGAAGCGCGGTCCGCACTGGAATACAGTCTTTCCCTCGATCGGCATCCCGCGGTGGCAAAAAACTTGGCCGTGGTCTACCGCGAGTTGGGCGAGACGCAATTGGCGGACCAGGTGCAGCGCGAAGCCGAGCGGAACCATGCGGCCACGCCCGAAGAATTGGCCCCCGGCGCGGTCCAATGGGTCGATCCGGCCACCCTGGCCCGTCTTTCCGACCAAATGCCGGGCATGGCGGCCGACGTCTGGAACGCCTACGCCCAAGGCCAATACGTCGGTCCGGCGCGCACTTCCCACGTCGCCCAGTACCGGCTCCGCGTCGACGATCAACTCGACATCGTCTTCCGGCAGAACCGTCAGCCCACCAGCACGCCCTATCGCTTGTCGCCCGGCGACGAAATCCAGGTGCAGTCGGTCAGCAAACCGGCCGAAATCAACAACGCCCGGGTCATCATCCAACCCGACGGCATGATCATGCTCTCCCTGGTGGGCGAAGTCCGCGCCGCCGATCACACTCTGCCCGAACTGCGCGACAACCTCGAACAAGTCTATCAACGCTTCTTCCCCACGCCCGCGATCATCGTGACTCCGCTGAAGGTGAACACCCGGGTGCAAGACCTCCTCGATACCGTCGACCGCCGTTACGGGGCCGGAGGCGGCCTGGCCCGAACGGTGCTGGTCACGCCCGACGGTTCCCTTACGCTGCCGGAAGTCGGCTCGGTGTGCGCCCAGGGACTGTCGATTCCCGAGTTGGGCTTCGAACTCAACGAGCGTTATCGGGCGAAGTTCCTGCCCGTGGCCGTGAGCCCCGCCCTCAACACCCGGGCGCCCCGTTATGTGTACGTCTTGGGCGAAGTGTTCCGCCCGGGACGTTTTGAGTTGGTGGCGCCTACCACCGCCAGCCAGGCCATCGGATTGGCGGGAAGTTGGATCGCCGGGGCCAACCTGCGGCAGATTGTCGTGCTCCGCCGCGGCGAGCAGTGGCAGTTGATAGGTTCTGTCATCAATCTCAACGACGCCCTCTATGCAAAAAAACCCTGCCCGCAGCAGGACATCTGGCTTGCCGATTCCGACGTGGTGATCGTTCCCAAGGGCAATCTCCGCAAGGCCGACGATTTCATCGAGATGGTCTTCACCCGCGGCATCTACAGCGTGTTCCCCATGAGCACGGTCTTGAATTTCAATAAGTACAGCACGCTCTGACGTCTTGACCCCGCCGCGGCCCTCGCTCAGAATAGCCTGCGTGGCAACCGTGCCGACCCGTCCGCGTCTGGAGCGCGGGGGACCGACCGCTTCCCCTTCCCGCGCGGCGGAGGCCGTGCCGGGACAACTTCCTCGCCAAGGTGCCTTGTGATCCACGTTCTGGCTGCGCCGGCATTCAGCAACCGCCGGCACAACCCCTACAACAGTTTGTTGTACGAGCCGATGGCCGCCATGGACGTGACGGTCGAGGAGTACTCCCGTCGCCGACTCTTGTCGAGCCGTCCGGACATCTGGCATCTGCACTGGCCCGAGGCCATGTTCTCCTGCCGCAGCGCCGTGCGGGCGGGGTTGCGCATGGGGCTGATGCTGTCGATGCTGGCGCTGGCCCGCCTCAAAGGCGTCAAAATCTGCTGGACGATGCACAATCTCGCCGCGCACGAACGCCGCCATCTCTGGCTCGAACGCCTCTTCTGGCCGCTATTCACCCGCTGCCTGGATGGTTATTTCAGCCTCAGCGAGGCCGCCCGGCAGGCGGCGCTGGCCCGCTTTGCGGCACTGCGTAACTTGCCGGGACGGGTCGTTCTGCACGGCCACTATCGCGGCGTGTACGCCGACGAAGTGACGCGGGAGCAGGCGCGCCAGCAACTGGGCATTCCCCCCGATGCAGCAATGCTCCTCTACCTGGGACTCATCCGGCCCTACAAGAACGTGCCCCATCTGATCCGCACCTTTCAGGGTTGGAACATGCCCGGCGCGGTGCTGTGCGTCGCCGGCAATCCGAATTCGCCCGAGTTGGCCGGCGAGGTCGCGGCCGCCGCGGCCGCCGATCGCCGCGTGCGGACCGTCTTGGAGTTCGTTCCCGACCGCGATGTGCAGCTTTATCTCCGCGCCGCGGACATGGCCGTCTTCCCCTTCTCCGAAATCTTCAACTCCGGCAGCGCGATCTTAGCGCTCTCCTTCGACTGCCCCGTATTGATCCCGCGGCAGGGCTCGATGCTGGAACTGCAAGAGCGGGTCGGCGCCGACTGGGTGCACACCTACGATGGCCAACTGACGGTCGAAATCCTCGACCACGCCTGGCGCTGGACCCTCGGCACCTGCCGGCCGTCGCGCGCGCCCCTCGATCAACTCGACTGGCGGGAGCTCGCCGCGCAGACCGTCGCGGTCTACCGGGAAATCTGTCATCCCGGCCCGCGAGGCGAAACCACCCCTTGAATCAATACGACAACGCTGGATTCACCACGGCGACACGGAGAAAACAGGCAAAAACGGAGGCGGCCACAGATAAACACGGATGAAACACGGATAAAATTCAGAATTTGTCGTTGAAATCCGTTGTTCATCCGTGGCTCCTACATAGTGCTTTTCCGCTTTCTCCGTGTCTCCGTGGTGGTTTGCCGTCGTCGTATCAGGCGTTATGGGACTCGCACCGTGACGTATTGACCTTGCCGCGGCCCTCCCTCAGAATAGGGTTCGCGGAAAAGGGGTCTGCGCAACTCGCAAAATCGGCCGGAGATCGCTCATGGGTGTCAAACCGCTGAAGGTCGCGTTGGTCCATGACTGGTTCGCCGTCAGCCGCGGGGCGGAGAAAGTCGTGGACGTCTTTTGCGAGTTGTTTCCCGACGCCCCCATCTACACCTTGTTGCACAACAAGGGGATCGGCGCCACGCCGCGGATCGAGCAACATCGCATCGAAACGTCATTCATCCAGCGGCTGCCCAAGGCGGCCACGAAGTATCGCAACTACTTGCCCCTTTTTCCCACGGCCATCGAAACCTTCGACATGGCCGGCTACGACCTGATCCTCTCCTCCAGCAGTTGCGTGGCCAAGGGAATCATGCCCCACGCCGGCACCACGCACATCTGCTACATCCACACGCCCATGCGCTACGTTTACGAAATGTACGACCAGTACTTCGGGCCCCAGCACATGGGACGGCTGCAGCGCTGGCTGATCCCCTTCTTCGCCAATTACCTCCGCACCTGGGACGCGGCAAGCTGTAATCGCGTCGACCACTTCGTGGCCAATTCGGAGTACGTTCGCCGCCGCGTCGCCCGCCACTATCGCCGCGACGCAACCGTGATCTGGCCTCCCGTCGACACCCGGCGGTTCGCCTTGTCGCAACAGCCGGGCGACTATTATCTGTGCGTCGGCGCGCTGGTGCCGTATAAGCGCGTGGAATTGGCCGTCGCCGCCGCCGTCAAACTGGGCCGCCGCCTGCTGGTCGTGGGCACCGGCCCCGAGCGTCCGCGCCTGGAAAAGCTGGCCGGACCGAACGTGGAATTCCTCGGCTACGCCGACGACCAGCGGCTCGGCGAGCTGTATGCCGGTTGCCGCGCGTTGTTGTTTCCCGTCGAGGAAGACTTCGGCATCGTGCCGCTCGAAGCGCAGGCCTGCGGCAAACCGGTAATCGCCTTCGGTCGGGGCGGGGCGCTGGAAACGGTGGTCGACGGCGTCACGGGCATCTTCTTCTGCCGGCAAACGGCCGACGCGCTCGCCGACGCCATCTTGCAGTTCGAACAGCAGCGCGACCGCTTCGTCCCCGCCAGCATCCGCGAGCATTCGCTGAAGTTCGACCGCGCCATGTTCAAGCAGCGCATGGCGGAGTTTATCGAAAACGTGATGGCCGCGTCACCAGAGGGATCGGCGATTGGATCCCCATGAGAGATAGCCTGATCGTCAAGAACACCCTCTGGATGTTGATCGGCCACTCGGTCCGGACGATTCTCCAGGCGGTCTATTTTATCCTGCTGGCGAGGGCGGTGGGGGCCACCGGCTATGGCGCCTTCATCGGCGTCAGCGCCCTGGTGGCCATCCTCGCTCCCTTCGCCAGCTTGGGTAGCGGCAACATCCTCATCAAGCACGTCGCCCGCGATCCCGGCGTCTTTCGCAAATACTGGGGCAATGCCATCGCGCTCACCTTCGTCTCCGGCGGCGTGCTGCTGGTGGCGCTGTTGGTCATGTCGCGGTTCATGCTGCCGCGCTCCATTACGCTGCTGCTGGTCGTGACCATCGGCATCGCCGACCTGTTGATGTCGCGGCTTTCCGACATCAGTGGGCAGGCCTACCAGGCCCTGCAGCGGTTGGGGCGCACCGCGCAACTGCAAGTGCTGGGCAACCTCGCCCGACTCGGCGGCGTGGTGGCCTTGATCCTCGTCACGCAGGAACATACGCCCGGCCAGTGGGGCATCTTTTATCTTGCCAGCGCCGTGCTCAGTGCGGCGCTGTCCGTCTGGCTCGTATGCCGGGAGCTGGGAAAACCGCAGTTGGCCCTGAGCGATATGCGCCGCGAGTTGAAAGAGGGCTCTTATTTCTCCATCGGGCTGTCGGCGGCCAGCATTTACAACGACATTGATAAGACGATGCTGGCGCGGTTGTCCACGCTGCACAGCGCCGGGATCTACGGCGCCGCGTATCGCTTGATCGATATTGCCTTCGCCCCCGTGCGTTCGCTGTTGTACGCAGCCTACGCGCGTTTCTTCCAACATGGCGCGGCCGGAGTGCACGGCAGCCTGCGGTTCGCGATGCGGCTGCTCCCCCTGGCCGCCGCCTATGGGGCGCTCGCGGGCGTGATCCTGTTTCTCACGGCGCCCGTCATGCCCTGGGTGTTGGGGGCCGAGTTCCATGACTCGGTGAGCGCCATCCGTTGGCTGGCCCTGCTCCCCCTGTTGCGGACCCTGCATTTCTTTGCGGCCGACACGCTCACCGGGGCCGGCCATCAAGGAATCCGCAGCGCCGCGCAGGTCCTCGTGGCGTTGTTCAACGTGGTCATCAACTTTTGGTGGATTCCCGCCTATTCCTGGTTGGGTGCGGCCTGGTCCAGCTTGTTGTCGGATGGGCTGTTGGCGGTCTGCCTCTGGGCCCTGGTGTGGCGAATCGCCCGCTCGTCGCAACCGCTGCCGCAGTCCTACCCGTTGCCGATCGCGGGGGGCAGCCGATGAATTTCGGGCGGCTGCGCTTGAGCGGGCGTTTGGAAAAGGCCTTCGTGGTCGCCGCCTTCGTGCTCGCCACGCTCCCCGGCTGGCAAAGCGCCGACGCTCCGCCCGGACACGAACCGGAACAGAAGCCCCTGGTGCAAGTCATCTGGGCCGTCGATTATCTGCTGGTGTTCGCCATGCTGGCGTTGCGCCGGTCCGAAGTGTTGCCGGTGATCGCCCGCAGCCGCTTGCTGTGGGCGATGCTGTTGTGGGTGCTGATGTCCGCCGGTTGGTCCGCCGAACCGGCTGCCACGCTGCGGCACGGCATCGCGCTCACGGGCACCACGTTATTCGGGATCTACGTCGCCACCCGCTTCAGCCTGGACGAGCAGTTGCCATTGGCGGCCACCGCGCTGACCATCGTCGCGATGTTGAGCCTGGCGGTCGCTTTGGTGCTGCCGAAGTACGGCATCGCCATCGACGACACCGGCATCATGTGGCAAGGCATTTATGCCACCAAAAACGTCCTCGGCCGCTGGATGGCCCTTGCCGTGGTGGTGATGTTCCTGGGACTCAGCGGGGGCCGTTGGCGATCGCCAACCGGTTCCCGGGCCGGCGGAAAACGCCCGGAAACCTCCAGCTTCCAATCCGCGCCCCTCTCGGGCCGGTTTTCCGCCATGGTCGACGTTCCGCGACCGGCGCAAGGTTCCATCGTGCCCGGCCCGGAGCCGCCGGCCACGGGTTTACCTGCCCGCCGCGCCACCTGGCCGTGCGGATTCCGGGACATGCTCCTGGCCGCGTTCGGCTTCCTGCTCGCCGTCGGGCTGCTCTGGCTAACGCGGTCGCGGACGGCCCAGTTGGCCTGCCTGAGCGTGCTCGGGCTTTCGATATTCTATCGCGTGCTGCGATGGCATGCGCTGCGAACCATGTCGTTGCTGATGTACGCGGCCGCCGCCGGCGGAGCATTGCTGACGTGGATCATCGCCGATCCGAAGGTCTTTCTGGGAGCCATGGGGAAAAGCTCCACGCTTACCAACCGCATCCCTTTGTGGGGGCTGGTGCTCGAAGCCATCGGCAAACGGCCCTGGCTCGGCTACGGTTACAGCAGCTTCTGGCAAGGTTGGCATGGCGATTCGGCCCACATTTGCCGGGTGGCCGGCTGGATACCGCCCCACGCCCACAACGGTTTTCTCGACGTCTGCTTGGACCTGGGACTGGTCGGATTGACGATTTTCCTGCTGGGCGTCGTGTTCGCCCTCTGCCGCGCGGTTCGCTCGGCGCGCCGCACGACCACCGTCGGCGGCCTCTGGCCGATCACGTTTCTGACGTTTCTGCTGCTTTACAACCTCACCGAATCGCTCATCCTGCGGCAGCACAACCTGTTCTGGTTGCTCTATGTGGCCGCCACGCTTTCCAGGCCGGAACAAGCCGCGGGGCAATCCGGCGTCGCCGCGATCGCCTCGGAGCCGCCGCCGCCGCGGTGAAATAGCCATGAAAATCGTGATTCTCAATGATTATGGCTATCTCAACGGCGGCGCCGGACAGATCGCGCTCTCCAGCGCGATCGCCCTGGCCCGGCGGGGCTACGACACCACGGTTTTCGTCGCCGTGCCGCCCATCATGCCCGAGTTGCGTGCTTCCCATCTCGATGTCGTCTGCTGCGACCAGCACGACATCCTCACCGATCCCCGCCGCCTCCGTGCCGCCGCGCAAGGCATCTGGAACGTCAAAGCGGCCCGCCGCATGGACCAGTTGCTCGATGGTCTTCCGCGCGGCGAAACCATCCTCCACGCGCATACCTGGTCGAAATCGTTGTCCTCCAGCGTGCTGCGGACGGCCATGCGGCGGAAATTCCCCGTCATTTGCACCTTACACGATTACTTCGCCGCCTGCCCCAACGGCACTTTCTTCAACTTCCCGCAAAATCGCATCTGCCGTCTCCGCGGGCTGTCGTGCCACTGCCTGCGGTCGAACTGCGACGTGCGCAGCTATCCGCAAAAGTTATGGCGGTTCGCCCGGAACATGGTCCAGAAACACCTCGGGCATCTTCCCAAGGGCGTCAGCCACTTCATCGTCGTCTCGAATTTCTGCCAGGACGTTTTCGCTCCCTACCTGCCCGCGGCAGCCGGCGTTTCCCGACTCGATAATCCCATCGACATGCCGCAGAGCGAGCCGGTCGAAGTTCACGAAAACCGCCGCTTCATCGCCGTGGGACAAGTCACGCGCCTGAAGGGAGTCGATATCTTCGCCCGCGCCGCGGCCGCCCTCCAGGCCGAGGCCGTCTTCGTCGGCGAAGGCCCCTGCCGGGCGGAAGTCGCCGCGATCTACCCCTCGGCCCTGGTCACAGGTTGGAAATCGCGCGGCGAGGTCGTCCAGTGGCTGCGCACCGCCCTCGCCCTCGTCTTCCCGTCCCTCTGCTTCGAGACGCAAGGATTGGCCGTTCTCGAGGCCGCTGCCCTGGGCGTGCCGGCGATTGTGCCCGACACCTGCGCAGCCCGCGAGATGGTCGGCGACGGCGCAACCGGCTTATGGTTCAAAGGGGGCGACGCCGATGACCTTGCCCGGCAGATGCGCCGCTTGCTGGACGACGCCGCGCTCGCCCGGCGCTTGGGCCAGGCGGCGTACGACCGCTTCCACCGCCAGGCGCCCACCATGGAGCATCACTTGGATGGGCTGCTGAAGATCTACGAAGCGGTGTTGGGGGCTTAAGGAACATCCGGGGCATCGCCACCAACACCCCAGCCCGTGACGGAACCAGCCCAGAACGCCTTCCCCGGTAATTCCTGGGGCCCGCGGCGCTCGCCTATTGAGCCGGGCGACGACGGATTCAGCGAGCCCCTTTCCGTAAGATCATTCCGAGCGAGATCGATCTCTCCAATAACCGGGACCGCGGCTTGCATGTGCAACGGCAACGACCACAATGCGGTCCTCCGCGATACGGAAAACCACGCGAAAAGGAAACCGTTTGACCGGGCACTGCCGATGCCTCTCATCGATCCGCGAGAATCGGCTGGGATCTACCGCGATTTCAACGAGTGCTCGCTCGACCGCGATAACAAATCGTGCCGCCGCCATGGGGCTCCGGCCCGCATACCATCCGAGCGACTCGTCGAAATCGCGCCGAGCGTCCGCGAGAAAGTCGATGGGTAGCATGATTCGCCGCTACGGCTCGGTCCTCAGGCGCCGTATCGCGTCGGCTCGGACCTGCTCCCACGGCACCGTTTTCGCGGTCCCCGCATCGAGCTCCGCCGATCGCGATTGAATCTCGGCCAACCACTCCTCGGATAGCGGGGGCGCGGCCTCGTCAGGCACGGTGTCCCAAAGCGCTTCGATCAACTGAATCCTATCGACAACCGGCAGACGGCTGGCATCAGCCAATACAGTGTCGTAATCGGGCATCAGATCCACCTCCGAGTTTCTCGGCAAACGCACTCGTCGAAAGCTTCCCCAGGCAAAAGGCAAGTCGGCGCTTTGGGAGCCCATCTGCATCGGCTCCTCTTGGCGTACGGGCCCCCTGTAAAAGATAGCAGGCTGCCGTGCATTGGGCAATGTCGTCGTCGCCTATAGCTAACTATTGTGTCCCCCGAGATCGTCCTCTGAGCTCCTGAAAACAGGCAACCTGGATTATTCACGGCCCACTGGAAGCCCGCAGCGCAAGCGAGGGAACCAACGGGAATCGGCCTTGCTTGCGCGTCGCGCCTTCAATTGCACCGGCACATCCCTTGCCGCGAATAATCGGGGTGGCCGGCCGCTGCTTTGTTCGCCGTCCGTCCCCGGCACTTCTTCAGATACGGCTCGGCCAGCGGCGGCGGATCTGATGTTTGATCCGTTCCATCCGCTCGAAGCCGATCAAAGCCTCGGCCGTGTAACGCGCCACGGTGGGAAGCCGCCGCTTCAGAGGCAGGCCGCAACGAAGCGTCAGCGCGATGCCCAGCGGCAGGTGCGCCCAACGGCGAAGCAGGGAGGCCTCGTCGCGGGCACGCAGGAAATGAATCCGCCCCTCGACCCAACGCCGCGCATCCGCCGGCATCCGCTGCTGGAACTGCTGGCAGAACCGCGTCAGTCCCCGCGTCCGGTTGCTGGAGCCGCTGGTAATCCGCGGGCCGCCGTGCTGCAAGTAGTACCGGCACAACGGCTCTTCCACCACGCCCAACGGGCCGCGCTCGCTCAGCCCGGCGAGGTAAGCCCAGTCTTGACAGGCGGGGAAGTCCGCATCCATCCGCAGGCCGCAGGTCCGCTCGTCGATGCGCACGGCGAGAAACGAGAACGAACCGAAATAGTTGTCGTACCAGAAGTAACGCCGGCTGTATTGCTCGCTGAAGACTTCCAGCGATTGGGTCGGACCGCTGACGAGAAAGCGGCCGCAGGAAACCGCCACCAGCTCCGGACGCCGCCGCAAGCAGTCGAGTTGTCTTTCCATCTTCTGCGGCAGCCACTCGTCATCGTCGTCCAGGAATGCCACGAAGGGATGCGCCGCGCGGTCCAGCCCCGCGTTCCGCGCCCGTGGCGCCCCCTCCGGAATGTCACGGCGAATGACCGTCACCGGGATCGCTCCACCGACGAATTCCGCCGCGTCGACCCGCGGGCTCGATCCGTCGTCCACCACCAGGACCTCGCCCGGCGGCAGCGACTGCGCCAGCGCCGAGCGGACCGCGCGGCCCAGGGTGCTCGGTCGGTTATGCGTGGGAATAATGACGCTGTACATCGGCTGTTACGTGGCAACGTTTTCTTCCCGCCGCGCCTCCTCCGCCCGCGGCGGCGGCATCGCCTTCGCCAGCAGCGGCCCCATCTCCTTTACCGCCCGCGGCGACTCCGGCAGGCCGTGCGCGGGATCTTCGCGGTGGTTCTTGTCGTCCGCCGGCTGCAACGGGTAGTAGTAGACTTCACACGCCGGCTGCGGCGCCCCGGCGGGCAGCGCCGCACAGAGGTCGTCGGCCACTTTCCACGCGCCCCAGCCCGGCGTCCGGTGCATCACCACGCCAATCTGCGTATGCTCCTCGTTCAGCCAGCCGGCTTCGTCGCTATACCGCAACCGCTGTTGGAGAACCTTCAACAGCGGGGCCAGCCGCGCCGAGCCGACCGCCAGCACCAGCAGCGAGAAGCCGCCTTTGAAGCCGTCGGCAAGCTCCTTCTCACGGCGGAGAATTCGGCACAGCCGCGCCCAGGGATGCGGTTGCCGAGGGCGAGAATCCGGCCGTCCGTCGAAAAGTCTTGCTAACCACATCGGCGCAACTCCGTTTTACCCGTCCCTGCGATACAGGCCGATCACAACATGCGGTGCAACCACGCCGGCACGTATTGCCGTCGCTTGTTCAACACGGCGCCCAACAGCCGGACGTCGGATTCCAACAGCATCTCCTTCATCGGCAGCAGCACGTCATGGCCCAGCCGTTCCGCCTCGATCACCAAGAGAACCCCGTCCAGAAGCCGCGCCAGGGCGATCACCGCGCTGGTTTGCTTCGCCGCGGGCATGTCGAACACGATGAGTTGATAATCCTGGCGAACCGCGGCGACGATCTCATCCCAAGCGGGCAAGCCGTAATCCGGAAACGGTTGCCCATTGGCATGGCCCGCCGGAAGCAGCCAAAGATTGCCCAACGCCGACGGCCGCACGGCCGTCGAAATGTCGGCGGCGTTGCATGCCACTTCGCTCAAGCCGGGTGCAAGCGGCACGCCGAAGGCCGCGTGCACCGCGGGACGCGCGGCATGCGCATCGACCAGCAACACCCGCCGCTCGCCGCACGAGGCCGCCGTAACGGCCAGTTGGGCCGCCACCGTGCTCACGCCTTCCCCGCTGCAACAACTCGTCACGCCCACCGCGCGGACGCCCTGGGCCGGATCGTTCCCCGGCCACGGCAGCCGCCGCAGCAGCGTGCAGTAGCGCTCCCGTAGTTCGGCGGAGAGCGCCGGGACCGCCCCGCCGTTCTCGCCCAACCGCTGTTCTGCTGCAACGATCGTCATCGCCGCACCTTCTCCGTGATGCCCGGCCGTCTGCCTTTCAGACGTGGAAGTTCCGCCAGCACGCGCAAGCCCAGAAGCTGCGCGACCTCGTCCGGAGTCTGCAACGAGCGGTCCTTGTATTCCACGAAGAACGCCAGGCCCAACCCGCCGAAAATGCCCAGAAACAGCCCTACGCCCACGTTGACGATGGGACGGGGATGGGCCGGCTTGCTCTCGTACGTGGCCGGCTGGGCGACGTTGATGCTCGAAATCCGCTCCGCGGCCAACGCCTCGTCGATGCGGGCCTGGTCGAGGTTCCCCACGTATTTCCGGTAGCTGGCGTCTTGGATCTCGATCTCCCGCATCAACTGCTTCAACCGCATGTTCGTTTCATTGAAAGCCGTCAACTGCCCCCGCAGCTCTTTCAATTGCGCGCGGTACGTCTCGGTCTTCGCGTCCAGCGACGCCAACAGCGGTTCCTCCCGCAGCAGCGTCAATTGCCCTTGCTGATAGTTCGGATCCGGGCCGGTGGTGGTCTCCGCCCGCGTGGGCTTTTGCGCGCCGAGGATCGCCTTGGCCTCGGCAATCTGCTGGCGAACTTGGGCCACCTCGAAGTATTGGGGAGAACTCGTGGCGAGCAACTGCTGTAACTTCAACTCCAGGCCGTACACCTGCGCGCGCATGTCGGCGATCGCCTTATCCTCCATGCCCGTGGTGAGGGCCGTGACGTCGGTCTGCGGCAACCCGCCCATCTTCTTCCGCAGCGACTCGATCTGCGCCTTGCTGGCGGAAAGGTCCTCCTCGGCCTCCAGCAGGTCGCTTTCGATCGTGCCGATCTGGTCGGCGATCTTCTGCCCGTGACGCTCCGGCGAAATAATCCCCGAGCTGTTCTGCAAATCGCGGAGATCGCTTTCCATCTGCGTGAGCTTGGCATGCAATTCCGCGGTCTGCTTGGCCAGGAATTCCCAGGCGCCAAGCGTGCGGTTCAGACGCCCGTGGTGCTCCATGTACATTTCCAGCAGCTTGGTCACCAACGCTTGCGCGAACTCCGCGCTGGAGCCCTCGTAGGTGACCACCACCACGTCGCTCTTGAGCACCGGCTCAACCTTCAGATACTTGGTCAGCGACTTGATCGCTTTGTCGCGGTGGGTCGACAGCAGCGCGCCGATCCAACGGTCCCACCAACTCGGCGAATCGGTGGAGCGGGCCGGTACAGGCGCCGCCGGCTTGGTTTCCGCAGGCTTGGACCCGCCCGGCGGAACGTAGTTCGCCAGGCCCAAAATCACGTCCGGAGTAAAAGTGTCCACCAGTTTATCGATGAACATCCGGCTGCCCAGCAATTCCGCAACCGAATTGATCTCCGCGTCGTGCGCATCTTGGGCCGGGCTGCTGAGGATGCTCTCTTGTCCCACCGTGGTCATCGGGTCCGGCGCAGGGTTCTCCCGCCCCAGACGAACGAGGAGCTTTGCCTCCGACTGATACGACCGTCCCCCGAAAATCGTCACCACGGCGTCCAGAAGCATCACCGCCACAAAGAACAGCGCGGCCTTCCCTTTGTGCCGAAAGAACACGTGGAAGGCTTCCCGCAGCGAAAATTCTGTGGCCGCGCTCGACATGCAAGTCCGTTCCTGCCGTTTCGGAACAAGTCCCCCTCCAGTATGGACCAGCCTCCCGGCCGCCGTCAACCCCCTTCGTCGTGGCTCTTCACTACTTGACAAAGCACCGTACAGCGTACAAAATCACCCTACCATGAGCAAGAGTAGCAAAATACCCCCCGTATCAGGAAGACTGCGAAAGGCCATGGCCGAAATGGACGCCTCGCTGGCGACGCTCGAGCGGGCCACCGGCGTACCCATGGCGGCGCTGCTCGGTTTCGTCCAGGGTGAGCAATCGCTGCGGATCGACGAGGTCGACGCGCTGGTCGACTATTTCGAGCTGGAATTGGCCCCGCGGGATTCGCTCGCCCCCATCGGCACCACGGAAGAAGAGGCCATCGCGCAGATCCAGGCGATGGGCGGCGCGGTCCAGATCGACGACGATGTCCCCGGCAAGCCGCTGTTGCTGGTGGATTTCGGCTGTTATTACGGGGGCAGCGTCAAAGTCACCGACGCCGCCTTGGAGCATCTCAAAGACATACCCCGCCTGCGGCACCTTAACTTGAGCGCCACCGAGGTCACCGATGCCGGTATCGTCTACCTCCGTGAGCTCACCGAACTGCGCTCCCTCGGCCTGGCCCTCACCAAGATCACCGACGCCGCGTTGGAACACCTCCAGGGGCTTACCAGCCTCCGCAGCCTCAACCTTTCCAACACCGCCGTCAGCGACGCCGGCGTGGAACGGCTGGGCGGACTCAAACGCCTGCTGACGCTGGATATTTCGTGCACTTCCGTCAACGGCGCCGGGCTGAAGCATCTCCGCGGCTTGACGGAGCTCGTCGGCCTGTATCTGGCCAACGCGCCCATCTCCGACGCCGGCTTAAAGCACATCGGCGGTTTGGCGCAGCTTTGGATCCTCGACATTTCTCATGCCCCCATCAGCGATTCCGGACTGAAACAGCTCCGCGGATTGAACAAGTTGCTCGGATTGAACCTGGCCGGCACGGCCATCACCGACGCGGCCCTCCCATGCCTCGACGGACGGAGCCTCCACCGCCTGAACCTCGCCCATACCAAAATCGCCGACGGCGGCCTCGAACCGTTGCAGCACTTCACTTGGCTGCGCTGGCTGAATCTCGACGGCACCTCGGTCAGCGACCGCGGCATGCAGTACCTCAAGGGGTTGAACCACCTCCGCGACCTCTGGCTCAGCGGCACCGCCGTCGGCGATGCCGGGCTGCAAGCCATACAGCGATTGCCTTGCCTCCGCGAACTGCATCTGGCCAACACCCAGGTGACCGAGTCCGGCATCAAAAACCTGCACCATGCGGCGCCGGCCATCATGGTCTTTCGATGACACGCCAGTGAAACCGCGGCCCCGCCGGGCCCGGCCAAGAACAGAAAGGGTTTCGCATGAATGAATTTCGGCAACTAAAAGTCGAGGAAGTCGGCGACGTCACCGTGGTCCACCTCCGCGAGCACTGGATCAGCAATACCTTGGCGATCGAAGAGTTGGGCAAGGAATTGTACCAGGTCGTGGCCCAGGAGAATTGCAACAAGCTGGTCCTCGACTTTTCCTCCGTCGAGTTCCTTTCCAGCGCGGCGCTCGGCAAGCTCATCTCCCTCAACGGTAAAGTGAAGGCCCGCAAAGCCGCCATGAAGCTCTGCAATATCCAGCCGCCGGTCCTCGAAGTGTTCTTCGTTTGCAATCTGAATCGCTTGTTCGACATCCGGCCGGACGCTGCGGGCGCCCTGGCCTCCTTCTGACGGCGCACCCCCGATGGAAACAGCTCAAGAAAAAGCCGTGGCCGCCATCCGCTCGCTCGGCGGCAACGTGGAGATTGACGAAGAGGCCCCCGGCGGACCCGTGGTTTTTGTCGACCTCGGCGGCCAGCCGGAAGCGGCCGATGCCGCGGTGCCCTACCTGCCGACGCTCACCGAGTTGCGTTGGCTCAGTCTTGCCGACACCCGCTTCACCGACAGTGGCGCCCGCTGCCTGCAAGATTTGACCGAGTTGCGGCATCTCGACCTCGGCGGCACCGCAATCACCGATGCCGGCCTGGCCAACCTCACCCGGCTGTGCCAATTGCAGTTCATCGGCCTCGCCTGCACCAAGGTCACCGGCCTCGGCCTGGAACACCTCCAAGGCTTGACGCGGCTGCGCGAGCTGGTCCTCCAAGGCACTCGCATCAGCGGCGCCGGGCTGAAACACCTCGCGTCGCTCGGCGATATCCTGGTGCTGAATCTCGCCGGCACCCCGCTCACCGACGAAGGTTTCGCGCACATCCGCGACTTGACCCAGATCTGGACCCTGGACATTTCCGCCACCCAGGTCGGGGACGCCGGACTGCACAATCTCAAAAAGTTGAAAAAACTCTTGGGCCTGGACCTTGCCGGCACGGCCGTCACCGACGCGGGGCTCGAGCACCTCCAGCGTCTCACGCTGCTGCACCAGCTCAATCTCGGCGCCACGCACGTCGCCGACGCCGGCCTGGAACGGCTCAAACGGCTGACCCAACTCCAGAAACTCGATCTCCACGACACCCGCGTCAGCGACGCCGGCCTGCCGCACTTGCAAGGGCTGACCCAACTGCAACGGCTCGACCTGCAAAACACCCAAATCAGCGACGCCGGCCTGCCGCACCTGCGCGGCTTCCGCCGCCTCCGCGAGTTGGACCTGACCGGCACGCGGGTCAGCCCCGCCGCGGCCGCGGAGCTTCGCGCCGCGCTGCCCAAGGTCCGCATCGGGACCACGGCCGGCTAGCCGCGCCGTTTGGCCAGCAACACGATCGGTATCGTGCTCAGGATCAGCTTCAGGTCGAACCACGGCGACCGTTGCCGGGTGTACTCGATGTCCATGCGCACCCAGTCGTCAAACGAGTCGCGCGTGCCGCGGACTTGCCAGATGCAGGTGAGCCCCGGCGTCACGTCCAACCGCTGCTTGTGCCACATCGAGCAGGCCTCCGACTCGCTGCACGGCAGCGGTCGTGGCCCGACGATGCTCATGTCCGCTTTGAGAATGTTCCAGAGTTGCGGCAATTCATCGATGTTCGTGCGCCGCAACACGTGTCCGATGGCGGTGATCCGCGGATCGTTCACGATTTTGAAAGCCGGGCCGTCCTGCTCGTTGAAGGCCATCAGCCAACGCTTCTTCTCCTCCGCGTCGATCGACATGCTGCGAAACTTGTAAATCTCAAAACGCTTCCCCCCCAGCCCGGTCCGCCACTGACGGAAGAATATCGGCCCCGCCGAAGTCAGCTTGACAATGACGGCCGCCAGCAGCAGCAGCGGACTCAACAACAGCAGCGCGACCGCGGCCGCGGAAACGTCCAGGCAACGCTTCCACAACGGGATCTGCAACGCGAACATCGCGTCCATCGGCCGGACCGCCTTCCCATCCGCGCCGGCCGAATACTCCGTGTCTCGCCCGCGGCGCTCATGGACCGCGGCCTCCAACGGGTAGTAGTAAACCTCGCACAGCGGAGGCGGAATCGCCGCCGGCAACGCCTCGCAGACCTCGTCGGCCACTTTCCATGCCGCAGCGGCCGGCGTCCGGTGCATTACCACCCCCACCACGGTGCATTGCGCGTCGACCCAGCCGGCTTCGTCGGTAAACCGCAACCGTGGTTTCAGACACTGCGCCAGTTGCGCCAAGGCGGCAAGCGAACCGCCGGGGCTGCCCGGCGCAAACGTCAGCAGCGAAAATCCGCCTCCGAAACGGTCCGCCAACAGCCGCTCGCGGCGGAGAATTCGGCGAAACTCGCTTGCCGAATGCAATTCGCAAAAGGCAAACTCTACGCCATGCGAGCGGGACAGTCGGGACACAGGCATCGCAGTCTTTCCTGACTTGATTGGCGGCGCTCCGCCCTGGCCGGGAAGCTCATTGGCCCACCGCCAGACGACGGAAAGAGTTAACCGTCGGACACGCTAGCCCCCATCGGTCCAACGGAGCCGTGTGCCGCCACGCGAGATGCTAACATGATCGCGCGGGTGAAGTCAACCCCCTTGGAACGGGTTGTCAATGATGAGTCCCGGCCGACCGGTCGATCTTGTGCGTGCCGTGGCAATCCGTGCAAATGGGCGCCGCCGCGGTCGGCAAATGGCGCTCGTTGAAACGGGCGATTACCGCCTTGGCCGGCACGTTATGGCCCTCGTGGCACTTGACGCAGTTCCCGTCCACCTGGCGGCGGTTGAAAGTGACGTCGGGCTTGGTGGCCCCGATGTTTTCGTCGTTGGCGTGCTTCGCCGAAAGCCCGTGGCAGTCGATACAGCCGATCTTCTCCTTCAGGTGCGTCTTGACCAGATCCTCGGTCACAAACGTGACGTGGCAGACGTAGCAGGCCATGTTGGCGCCCAGGACGTCGATGGCGTCGGCCGGAGGGGCCGGCTTCGTGCCCGACGGATGAACGCCGTGGGCCGAATCCTCGGCCTCGACGTGGCCCGGACCGAGCAACCACCAAGCGTCGCCGATAACGCCGCAAACCACGGCCGCACACAGGACGTATTTCAGATGACTTGCCATTTGTGCAGCCAGCGATACTCGGGGGTCAACGTGGCGTAGTAATTGCGCGTGCATTCCTCCAGGGCCTGCTTGTCTTCGGGTGTTTGCGGCCGGTCCCTTTCGTACGACCCTTTGACGTTTTCCACGAGCTGTTCGGGAACGTTCACTCCGGGAATAACGGCGGAAATCCGCGGCTCCTCGAGCATTTTCTTGACCAGCACGTGGGCCCGCGGATCCACCTTGCCTTGGATCTCTCGCGGCCGGATGCCGAACGTGGTGCCGGCCCCGAACGGCTTCAGCCCGATCACGCCCTTGCCCTTTTCGTGGGCCAACTTCAGCAGGCTGTCGCCGCCCAACTCTTTCGTCAGGAAGAGGTAGGGGAAGATCACCACCGAAAACTGCGGATACTGGTTCATCACCCGCGTAAAGACCTTCGGATTGTGCGCCGAAATCCCCAGAAAGCGGACTTTCCCCTGCTGGTGGGCCTTTTCGAATACGCCGGCCACCATGTCGAGCGACTTTTCACTCACCATCAGCAGCGTGCCGATGCTCCGCTGCCCCGGGCCCCAAGTGGCGCCGACCGGCCGCCACATGTCGAGCATGTCGGTCTTGTACGATTTCAAGCGGGCCTCGATGTTCTTCATCATCCCTGCGGGCGTAAGCTGCGACTCGTACTCGGTGGTGACCTTTTCCGGCCAGGACGCGAAGCCGATAAACCACTTGCCGCGCCCGGCCGTCTTCGACTTGGCCATCGCCGCGCCGTACAATTCACACTCGGCGTCAATGTTGTTGTCGACGTAGTTCATCCCCAGTTCCACCGCGCGCTCCAGCACGGGAACCCGGTCTTGCACGCTCCGGCCGCCGTGTCCGCCCAGCGACACCTCGGAGATCATGAATCCCGTCTTCCCCAACGGGCGGTAACCCATCTTGGGATTGTAGTTGAGGATCTTTGCGGTATCGGCCGAAGCTGCCTGGGCCGCAGCGACCGGGCCGAGCGCCGTACCCGCCACAACCGCCGACGATGCCTTCAAGAATTCCCGCCTGGTGTTCGCGTGATCGGTCACGAGACGTCTCCTGATATGGATTGGGCCAACAAAACCGCTGTCGTTGGGTGGCATGCCGTCACGCGGCGTAGCCCCGCGCTCGGCATGTCGGCGTTCGTCCAGAACATGCCCACCCGACGCCGCGCGCCGTGAGGTCATGCCACCCAGCCGCCCCCACAATACTATCCCGGCCCAGGCGACGCAAGACCTTGACGGCCATCGTCTGGCGGACTACTTTCAAATCTGCGGACGGTGGCTTGAGCAGCTTAACGCGAGGCGCTTCATGGGGTCCTTTTCCGAGCCTTGGGATTATCTGATTCTCACGGCTTCCAGCGACGTCCAGGCGGCCGCGTATGAACGGCAGCTACAGATGCGGCGGCAACTGCAATTGCTCTGCGGCGCGCGCCAAACCATGGTCGTGGCCGATCCCGGCGGCCGTCGCGTGGGCAGCGGCGGCAGCACGATCTGCTCCCTGCTCGCGGTGCTCGACCGTGAAATGACCGGCCGCGGCGGCGACCGGGCCAGCCCCGAGCTATGGACCGGGCTGCTGCGGCAACTGCGGATCCTCATCATTCACGCCGGCGGCGATTCGCGGCGGTTGCCGGCCTATAGTCCCTGCGGCAAGCTCTTCGTGCCCTTGCCGGGAGCGGGCGACAGTGCCCTGGCCACCACCTTGTTCGACCGGCAATTGCCGCTTTACCTGGATTTGCCCCCCGGCCAAAGCGGCGCGGGCCAGGTGGTGATCGCCTCCGGCGACGTACTCCTCGGATTTGCGCCGGAAGAGGTGCGACTGGCATCTTCCGGAATCACCGGCCTGGCCTGTTCGGCCTCCGCCGAACAAGCCAGCGGCCACGGCGTCTACTGCCTTGACGGCGATGGCCGGGTGCGACGTTTCCTGCAAAAGCCCTCGCTCGCCGAGCAAGTCCGCCATGGGGCCGTCAACGGCTACGGCCGCTCGGTGCTCGACATCGGCGTATTCAGCTTCGACGCCTCGACCGCCGTGAGCCTCCTGCAAATGTGCGACGTGCGGCCGGATGCGGCGGGTATCCTGGGTTGGCACGGGCCGCTCCGCGCGGCGATTGTCGGCCAGGGACTCGATTTCTACCGCGAAATCGCTTGCGCCTTGGGCACCGAGAGCACCTGGGACTCTTACCGCTCCGCCGTGCGCGCCACCGGTTGCGCCTGGGACGACGCCCTCTTGAATCGCGTCTTCCAGGCCGTTTCCCCGATCGCCTGCGGCGCCCACGTATTCAAGCATTGTCATTTTCTGCATTTCGGCAGCACGCGGCAGATCATCAGCAGTGGGCAGGAGCTGCTGCGCCGCGACGAACCCTTCGCCTTGCCGCAATCCTGCGTGAGCGTCAATAACCGCCTCACCGATCCGGCCCGGTTGGTGGCGCACAACGCCTGGGTCGAGGGCTGCCGCATCGAAAGCCAGCTCACCCTCGGCGGCGGGAACGTCGTGGTCGGCGTCGACGTCTGCGAAGACTTGGAGTTGCCGGCCGGAGCTTGCCTCGACGTTCTGGCCGGAAAAAGCCGCAGCGGCCGGGCGGTGTGCTTCGTCCGCTGCTACCATGAAGACGACCCCTTTCACGACGCCTCCGCCGCAACGGCCACGCTTTGTGGTTGCCCGCTGAGCCGCTGGCTCTCGGCCGCGGGGGCCGATGCCGAGGAAGTCTGGGACCCTGGCCTCCCGTACGACCGCCGCAGCGGTTGGAACGCGCGGTTGTTCCCCGCCGCCGTCGATCCCCTGGAGTATCGTCGCTGGCTGTGGATGTTTTGCGCGGACCGCGCGTCGTCAGAGGAGTTTCAGGCGTGGCGGCGGGCCGACCGCTATAGTCTCGAAGAAATCGCGGCCCTGGCCGACCAGGAAGCGTTCTACCGACGGAGGGTGCAGGCCCGCAACGCCGAAATCCGCCGGACCCTGCGACATTGCTTCGATCGCGATAGCGGTTTCTCGGCCCTGGATCTCGCTCACGTCCTGGCCCATAGCGCGGATCCGGGGGTTTGCCTGGCCGAGCTGCTGGCCGAGGCCCGCCGGCACGCGGATCACGGCGATCGGGATACTCCCGAGCTCGCGTTTGTGTTCTCGCGAATCATGCATTCGCTCGGTTCGGCGCTGCTCCTCCAGAACGACCGGTTTGCGGCGGCATTTCCCCAGTGGCTCTCCGGGCAGACGGTCGCCGCGGATGCCACTGCCGCCTTGTCCGCCGCGAGTGCCACTACGGACTCGTCCGCCGCGGCTGCCACGACCATCCGCCAATGGACCAGCCACGCCCGGGCCGTCGCCTTTGCACACCTGCGCAGGAAAATCGTCGGCAGCGGCAGCCTCGCCGGCCAGCCCCCCGTCAACGCGCTGCGGAGCGACGAAATCGTCTGGGGACGCGCGCCGGCGCGGCTGGACCTGGCCGGCGGCTGGACCGACACGCCCCCCTTCGCCTTGGAGCATGGCGGTTGCGTGATCAATGCGGCCGTGCTGCTCAATCGTCAGCCGCCGGTCCAGGTCTTTGCCCGCGTCACGCCGGAGCCGCGGATCACGCTGCGGTCCATCGATCTCGGCACGCACCTCGTGATCGACGATTGGCACCGCTTGTTGGATTACGGCAGCGCCACCGGCGAGTTTTCGCTGGTGAAGGCGGCGTTGGCGCTGTCGGGCTTTTCCCCTCGCGTTTCCGGCGAATCTCGCGACGCGTCGCTCGGCGAGCGGCTGCTGCGCTTCGGCGGAGGCCTCGAAGTGACCACGCTGGCCGCTATTCCCAAGGGCAGCGGACTGGGAACGTCGAGCATCATGGGGGCCGTGCTCTTGGCCGTCATCCACCGTGTTTTGGGCCGCCGCCTCTCGCCGACGGAACTGTTCCACGGCGTGCTGCGATTGGAACAGACCCTGACCACCGGCGGCGGCTGGCAAGATCAAATCGGCGGGGTCGTCGGCGGTCTCAAGTGGATCACCACCCGGCCGGGGATGATCCCCGACGCCACCATTCGCTACGTCCCCGCCGACGTCCTTGAACCCAAATGCAACGGCGGTTGCACACTGCTCTACTACACCGGTATCACGCGGCTGGCCAAGAACATTCTCGAGGAGGTGGTGGGGCGACACCTCGATCGCGATCGCGAGGCGGTCGCAACCCTCCGCCGCATCCGCGACCTGGCGCCGCAGATGGCCGAGGCCTTGGCCCGCAAGGATCTCCCCGACTTCGGCCGGCTGGTCCGTGCCGGCTGGCGGCTCAAGCGACAACTCGATCCGCATTCCAGCAGCGTCGAGATCGAAGCGCTGCTTTCGCGAATCGACCCGCACGTGTACGGCGCTACGCTGCTCGGCGCCGGCGGCGGCGGATTCCTGCTCTTGGTCTGCAAATCGGCCGCCGACGCCGATCGCCTGCGAAGCCTGCTCGAAGCCGATCCGCCCAACGCGCGGGCGAGGTTCTTCGACTTTGAAGTCAGCGGCGAGGGCCTGTCGCTCAGCGTGTGTTGAAGTGCCGCCGATAGAGCTCAAAGGCCCAGGCGGCGCGGCCCGGCAGGTAGGCCAGGATGGACTCCGGGTCTTTCGCCAGGTCTTCCACGAGCTTCAAGTTGTTTTCGTAGCCGAGATACTCTTGCCGCATGTCGCGGATCAGGTCGTGCACGTTGCGATCCTGGTACACCGACGGCTTGCCGTACACGACTTTAGCCCCCAAGGCTTGCACATAGTAGCTCGACCAGATGTCGTCCATGCGACCCACGTGGGGAAACATGAAATAGTCTTTCAATAGCTCGGAGCTGAAAAACGTGTTCTGCGAGTCGAACGGGCTGATCTGGTTCCCGGCCAGCGGAAAGCAGTCCGCGTCGAAGTCGCACGTCGGGGCGTGTTCGATGCGGCAGATGGCGTCGACGTCCGGATCGCCGTTCCAGAAATCCGCCTGAATGTCCACGTGCACCTTCCTCCGCCTCTTCTTGCGGTAATCGCGGCGGGGCACAAGCTGCAGCGGATACCCGCGGTGCCAGAGATGCCCGTAATTCGTGGCGCCCAGCGGATCGAATGCCGGCAGTTCCGTCTCGTAATAGTCGACCTCGACTTCCTTGCCCACCAGCAGATCCTCGCCCCAACCCGCCAAAGGAATATTGTCGTCGTCCACCACGGCCACGACGTCGGCACCCAGGTCCTTGGCCCAAAGGAAGCCGAAACTGCGGCGTTGGATGCAGTTCCAACCGATGGCCTCGGAAAGGGCCGGATCGTATCGCTCCTGTTCCTCCGGCGATACGTAGATGCCGCGCTCGAGGTGGTAGTCGCCGGGCGTCTTCTTGTCGCCCACCACGACCAACTCCCAGCCCTCCATGGCTTGGAAACTGGCGATCGCCTTGGTCGGTGAATTGATCGTCGTCGTTACGATCACCTTTTTCATCGATCGGACTCCGTGGTTGGGTTAGCAGTGGCGCCGTTTGCCGCACGCGTCGCGCGGCGATGCGGGCTTGAGGATCTTATCTTTGCGGGCGAAACGCGTCTTCAGACCGATGCGGAAGTAGGCAAAGTTGCGGAAAAAAGGGTTTTGCGACTCGCCCTCGACGCGGGGATGCCAAACCGACGGGATCTCGGTCACCGTCACGCCCAGCCGCAGCGGTTTGACCACCGTTTCCAGGTTGAAGGGATGCCGCAATTCTTCCCACTCGATGGCCTGCACCAGCTTCGTCGGCAAGATTCGATAGCCGTACGTCATGTCGGTGAGATGCGTGCCGTACAAGCAGGAGAAGAAATGCTGGAAGATCCAGTTGCAGAGCAGCTTGATCCGCGAGTAGCCGTGAAACTTGCCTCCCCGAATCCAGCGGGAAGTGGCCACAATTCCCGCGGGATCCTTCATGGCCGCGGCAATCATCGCGCCCACGTCGTTCGGATTGGTCTCGAGATCGCTGGCCATCATGATCACATGGCTGCCCCGCGCGAGGTCGAAGCCCTCGCGGAGGGCGCCCCCCAAGAACGGCAACCGCTGCGAGTGGACCACGACCAGGTCGCCCAACCCCAGCTGAAGCTCCGCCACCACGGCCATCGCCTCGGGTGTCGTTCGCTGGCAGACCAGGATCAGCAGCTCCCGAATATGCTCCTTGGCGTCGCGAAGGATGATCTCTACCGTCTGCCGCAGCGAAGTGGTTTCGTTCATCACCGGCAGAAGGACGGTCGCCGACTGGAATCTCTCCACGTGCGGATAATCGGTCATAGGACGTATCCCCAGCGATCACTGCGAAGCGGTTGCCGCCAGCCGCGTTTTTCCCGCGGCATCGCGCCGCGGTCGCGCCGGCCCCGCGGCCGCCGCAATATCAATGGCTGAAGATCTGGTTCAAGTTGACGTTAAGCGAGATCGTGTTCAATACCCCATTCATGATCATCTCGAAGTCCGTGTACTCCAGCATCACCAGGTCATTGGGCTGGATGAGGATCCGCTGTTGCGGATCGGTCATCGCGGTGCGAAGATCGAGCTTGATGACTTGCATCTGCTCCCGCCCTTTTCGAATCACGATCACCTCGGTGGGCGGGAGCAGCGAGGCCAGGCTCCCCCCGCCCGGAGTGCTGCCTGAAGTCGAATACAAAGTGCCGCGGAAGTTGTTTCCGCCGACTCCCGAGGCGATCGAGCCGCCGGAAAGGGCAATCGCGCCCAACACATCGAGATCGTAATCCCGCGGAATAGGAAATTGCCCGCCGCTGAGCAGTCCGCCGGTGTAGAACACTTCGGCTTCCCGCGACTCGACGAAAACAATGTCTCCCCTCTGCAGAACAATGTCGTCGGTGCTCAGCGAAATCGCGGCGGCCTTGGGATTGATGCGGAGAGGAACCCGGGTGATGTTTCGGAATTGCGCGAAGAATTGCTGTCGCGTAAGCGGATCTTCGATGGCACTGCGGGCTTGCGCTTGCATCTCCGGTGTGTTGCCCGCGCCATGCAGAATGACGACCTCGTTCTTTGCGTCGTTGCCCGGCATACCGCCGCTTTCGCTGAGCGCGTGGAGCAGATCGTTTTCGTAGGCCTTCAGCCGCACCGGCACCACGTAGTCTTTTCGCGTCGGCTCGGCCGCCCCGGCGGAGAATGGACTGGAGCCCCCCAGGTCTTCACGAATCACCAGCACGTTGTAGTTCCGCGGGACCATCAGCGTCACGATGATTCGCGCCTCTTCCGCGCGGAGCAACCTGCGATCGACGGTGTACGCTTTGCGAACCGCGTATTCGGCTTCCGCCACGCTCAGGCCGGTTACCGAAATCGGCGCCACCAAGGGGAGCGCAATGGTCCCATCCTCGCGCACCACGACGGGGTAGCCAACCGACGGAGGAAGGTCTGCTTCCGTATCGAAGTAGTTCACCGGCGGCAGCGACGGGCTGCCCGGATTCTCCGGCGGCAGGATCCCTTCAATATAGATCGCCAGAACATCACGCGGCGCCAACAGGTAAACCGCCGGAATGGGCTGACGCAGCCGCGCGAAATTCACCGGCTCCTGGCTCGCCCGGGGCGAATCCAAATAGTTCGGTCGAACAAGCGATGCCGGGGTTGCCGTCCGGTAGGGTGAGCAACCGGGCGAAACCAGCAGCATAGCCAGCACTGCGGCGACGGACGTGGATCGACCTGTTCGGAGCATCTCTCACGAGTCCTTGGGTCGGGATCTACGACGAACGGCCAAGAATGACGCACGCCTTTCCCGGTTGTCGCGGCTCACACTATCGCCGACCGCGCAGAGTATAAAAACCCGGTTCTTTGGATCGGTCGATACAGACCGCAAAATCACTAATTCCGGCATTGAGAACCCAATCGCTAAACTCAACCACTCGATAGGGATTAATCTTAGGTAAATAAGAAAGATAGGCGGCTTACAGCCGGCGAACCGCCTTCGACCCATTGCACTTTTTGCCTCCACCGCCTGCATCAACCTCCACTACCTAAATTACCCAAAACAACCACGCCTCCCAATCGTCGCGGCGCAGTGCCGAAAATACTGATCGTAACGATTGTAGGGTCAAGGGCAGGTCCGCTTGTACCGATAATACCAAATGTACGGTCTTCTCAGCCGTTCGGTCGGCTCGGTTCCAGCTTGAGCGCGTCTGAGGGGGAACTCCGCTGTTCCATAGGGGACCCGGTGCTTGGTTATCCCGTAAACCAACGATTCAGTTCAAGGAATGAAACGATGCACCTGCTGAAGACCGCCCTGATCTGTGCGATGCCTTTCATGCTGGCGGCTGCCAGCCGGGCCGAGGATGCGGCGGATCTGCTGAACGCGAGCGCGCCGCTGGATACCATCCACACCCAGCGGACCGACGTGCCCACCATCGGGCCGGAGGGGCAATACACGACGGGCCAAGACGGGGGAACGGTCCCGGTTCAGGACAACCCTCTTTGTAGCGCCAACATGGGACCCACGTTGTCCATCACCACCGAAATCCTGCTCTGGAAACTCGAGAATGCGGTCAACCAGCCGGTGGCCGTGGATCTCTACTCCTTGACCACCCGGCTCACCACCGCCGACATGGGCTTCGGCTACCAGCCCGGCATGAAAACCGATGTCAAGTACCTCTCGCCCGAGGAAGACAGCGCATTCGAAATCGTGTATTACGGCATTTACGAATGGACGGACAACCGCGAAATCGACAGTCCCCCGAATCCCGGCGGGCCGGGCAACGTGCGATTGCCGGCCAACTTTGGAAATTTCAACGGCACCGCGTACTCCAACCCTCCCACCGCGGCGCAGCTCGAGGCGGGCACCCACGACTGGGCCACTGCCGATTCGATGACCTTTCGCAACCAGGCGACCTTCAATAGCGTCGAAGCCAACCTGGTCTGGGGCGGCCAGAAAACCAATTCCGGCGTAATGTTCGGCCCGCGCTACTTGGGGCTCTATGAGTCCTTCCGCATGCAGGCGTTTTCGTCGTATATCAACGGCGCCAATCCACCACCCAGCGTTTACAATATCAGCACCCGCAACGACCTGCTCGGTGCCCAGGTAGGTTACTTTTACCGGCAAAAATCTGACTGCTGGGACAACTACTTCTATTTCAAGGGCGCCCTCTACGGCAACAATTGCCGCCAGGACACCTTTGTCACCGACGATGCCAGTGGGGTCGTGCTGCGGAATTTCTCGCCCAGCGCCTCCATTACGGCCAGTTCCTTGGAGGCCGGTCTCTCCGGGGCTCGCCGAATCAACAAGACCTGGCTGTTGCGATTCGGCTACGATGCAATCTGGGTCCAGGACGTGGCCCGTGCGACCGATCAGCTCGATTTCACCACCAACCCCACCGCCGGCAGCACCTTGCAATTCCGTCAAGGCGCCCTGATGCACGGTGGTAATATCGGCTTCGAGGCCCGCTACTAGCCCCGCCGATCCGCGCGCCCCGCGAAACCATTCACCCACCCCATCCGGTTGCGCGCGTGCGTTCCATCCCCAGGATCGAACAGTACCCCCATCGCGCAGGCTTTGGTCAGGAAAGCCCACGGCTCATGACACTGCTTCAGATGGATCATTAGACACCTCACTGTGACTAGCCTGCGCCCAGCTTTGGCCCCTGCCGCACGATCACCGCCTCGCCCAGAGCCATTTTCAATCCGCCGGTAATGCTCGCGCAGCAAATCGGCAGACCTTGTGGTGAAACCACCGGCTAACGATAATGAGCTACGCGCGATCTTCGCCGGGTTCCATCGCGGCCGGCGCAGCGAGGATCCGGCGGATTTCACGAGACCATTGAGCCTCACACGCGTATTCCGACGCAGTCGGGGCACCGGCCAGCCGACCGTTTCGAAATCGGCACGAAGAACAACTGCGACGCAAAATTCAACCGGCGATCATCGCAGGGGCGGCAAGGGTGGCGCTCAATGTCTACCGTCTCGGTAACGCGAACTGTGCTGATCACCAATCCGGCCGGATTGCACGCCCGCCCCAGCGCTGCCATTGCGCAAACCGTTCGCCGTTCCAAGTCTCAAGTGCTGGTTCAGCGGGGACCCGACACCGTCAATGCGGCTAATATCCTGGAATTGATGATGCTCGGCGCGCCTCAGGGCACCCGGCTCACCTTGACGGCCAGCGGCCCCGACGCGGAAAACGTCCTCGACGCAATCGCCGCCGAGCTGGCAAAACACTACGATTCTTGATTTACGACGGGTATAATAGGCACAATTAGCCAGCCTTGCGACGGCTGACCACTCTGCCGCCCCATCCGTAGTAAAATATGACCATCTCCGGCCGTCCCGTCATTCTGAACGTTACGAAGAATCCCCCCCCAACACGGGCAACCGAGATGCTTCGCTTCGCGGAGAAGGTCGCTCTTCCGCCGCCTCGCCGCCACACGCCCGGCCGGAAGATCCGCGTGTTGCTGGGCTGCCCCGGCTGGCCCAGCGGCGTGCTCGAGATCGGCTCTTGGGCCAAGCGCGAGGGATTGGCCGAGGTGATCATCTTGCAGATGCAGCCCGGCTTTGCCTGCTCTCTGGATTGCGAAGACCGCGACTACCTCCTGCCGGGCCCCGTGGATTCCGAAATCATCGATTCCTTTCGCCGCCGCGGCCGGCGGCTCTCGCAAGAGTCCTCCGTGGAACGGATCGACCCGCAGACCTGGGAAATCCGCGATCGCAAGTTCGAGCGAACGTATCGCGTCGTCGCGGCCGACGCGGGGCTCGACGTCCTTCTGCCGGCCCATTTGGACGACCCGCGCTTCGCCGCGGCAATCCGCGACTATGCCCGGCGAACGGGGCGATCCCCGGAACTGCTCGACAGCCGGCAGAATCCCAATGCCGCGGCCCGCGAGGCCCTGTTGGCCGTGGGCGGGGAGTTCGTGCTCAAACTGATCGAGTTTGCCCCGCACCTGGTGGGCTTCCGCGTCGAGGGCAAGTTCCCCGAAGTCAAACGCTTCATCCGCGCAGTGCGGCTGTTTTGCGACTGCGAAGTGGTGCTGGGCGGCCCCACCGCAACCAGTCATCCGGTCGACGCGCTCGTCGATTCCGGCGCCGACTACCTCTTCGCCGGCGAGGCTGAGGAAACCTTCGGCCAATTTCTCGAACTGGCGTATCATTGGAACTCCAAGGACCGGCAGCCGGAAATCCCCGGGCTGGCTTACCGCTATGCCGGCCGCGTGTGTTTCAACACCCTGCCCGGCGACGGCTACGAGCAGACCGTGCTCGACGCGGAACGGTTGCACGGCCCCCAACTCCGCTACGCCCGCAATGCCCGCCGCCCCATCGCCAGCGACGAAGTGCTCGCCCGCAACCGCCTCGACTGGTCGCTGTTGGAAGGATTCCAAACCGAGTTCGACAGCCTGTTTTTCACCGGCGGGCGGGGCTGCCCCGGCGAGTGCACGTTCTGTGCGCTGCTGCACGGGCAGACGGTCCGCACCAAGAGTGCCCCGCAGATTCTCGACGAGATCGTCTCGGCCGACGCCAAAGTGCTCGACGGCACCATCAAGATCACCCGCTGGGATCTCTTCAAGCACGTCGACGATCCGGCCTTCAAAACCCGGCTCTGCGGCTGGGCCGCGATCTACGACGAGGACTTTTTCCTCAACCGCAAGCGGGCGATCGAATTCTTCCGCCTCTGGGACCAAAGTCCGCTTCGCGATCGTTACCGGCTCAGCGTGCAGACCAACCCGCTGTCGCTGGTCCGCGCCGACGGCAGCCCGCACGAGGAGACGTTCCACTGGATCGACCGCCTCAAGCCGATGATCCAGTTGGGCGCCGAGACGTTCAATCCCGATCTGCTGACGCGCTGGCACAAGCGGCACGACATCCACCAGCTAAACACGGTGTTGGACGCCTTGGACCGCACCCGGCAAGACTACACGGTCTTTCAGCTCCTCACCGATCAGGACACCACCGCCGACGAATTGCTGGAATCGCTGCGGCTGCTGATCCTCAACGGCTTCAAGCGGCGGCGGATGCGCATCGCCAGCACCGCCTATACGATTCCGCTCTACGATACCGACGCCCGCCGGCTGCTGGAATACCGCGGCTTTCTCGGCCCCGAGCGGATCCGCCACTTTACCGACTACGAAAGCCCGCAGCCGACTTGGATGGATCCGCTGGTGGCGGAGTTGGCCGACATGGCCGACGCGGAGTTGCAGTGGACCTTGATTCCCGAGCAGCGCGACGGCGCCCTGCGGCAGGCCTTCGACGTGGTGTTGGAGAGGATCGGTCAGGAGCGCCAGCGGCTGGCCGGCGACTCGCACTGCGCGCCGTCGCGGCTCGCGGCCGTCGAGCGGCTCTGGCAGCACGGCCTCTCGGTGCTCGACGAAATCAAGGAGGCGCAATTCGCCCATCCCTTGGGACAAGACCCCAACCGCGGCGCGGCGGGCCGATTGACCACGCCTTGCGCGACGACGTGTTAAGCTTTTCTCCCCTCGCCCGCTTGCGGGAGAGGGGTCGGGGGTGAGGGCGATTCGCGATTCGGCGGAGCGTAGCGTGAGTCGAGTGAAAGCGATGAAACAAGTAGCTCTATCTGACGTCAAAGACGATCTTTCAAAGTACCTCCATCTGGCGGAGAACGAGGAGATCGTCATCACCAGGCACGGGAAGCCGGCGGGAATCTTGGTGGGCTTCGCTTCGGAAGACGATTGGTTCGATTACAAGCTGGAGCACGACCCTCGTTTTCTCCAACGGATAGCACGGGCGCGGAAAAGCCTACAGGCCGGAAAGGGAGTCAAACTCGAGGACGTGTAACCTGGGAGTTGGAGCCGGGACCCAGCGAGTTTTCGAATCCCAACTTTCCAATTCTCGCTGCGACCCCGTTCGACTTCCTGGAGTCTAATATCCTTCTCCGTGTCCTCCGTGGTGAATCCCTTCCCGCGATTCGCCGTTCTTTCGTCATTTGTTATTAGAATTGGTGGGGCTCGCTGCGCTCGACCCACCCTACACGCTGCGGACCCTCATCCGCCCACTGTCAGCTTGGGTCCCACCAGCCACAGGCCCAGCCGCAACAGCACCACCAGCACGCCGATGATCAACACCACTCGGCCCAAGAACAGCACATAGCCCAGCGGCTTCAGCATCGTATCGACCCACGGCGGATGCTTTCGTTTGTCGTCCTGAACCGCGCCGATGTCGGAGAACGGCGCTTTGCCGAAAATCGCGTCGAACGAGTCCGACACGGTCCGGGTGACGAAAAAACCCAACACGTAAGCGATCCCGACGACCAGGGGAACCCACTTCTTCCCATTGCGGATCTGGCTGGTGGCCATATCCATAAATTCGCGGAACGGCCAGATGATCAGCAGGCAGCCGATGGCGAAGATTGTCAGCACGATCAGAATGCTGTTCCACAGATCCTTCGCTTTCAAGACTTGGCCCTCCGCACTGGGAGTCGCGTAGGGTGGGTGCTTGCACCCACGCGGCTTTCGCGCCGCCGAATCGCGCGCCTGCAAGCACGCGTCCTACCGTCTCTCCTGACTTCTAACTCCTATATCCTTCTCCTCACAGATTCTCCACAATCTCACGGCGCGCAATCAAGTGCCGGCCCCGCTGACGATCGATCCCGCAGGTAATCAGCCAGCGGCTCAACAGCTCATCCTGAAGCAGGTCGATGACTTCCGGGCCGCGTCCCAGCCCCGGGATCTTGCCCCCGGCGCGATGCCGGTGCCCGCCGCCGAAACCGATCCCCTCCAAGGTGTGACGCACCAGCGCCGCCGCATCTTCGCCGTTACGTTCGGTCCGCACCGACAGCACCAGGTCGTCGTGGAATACGGCGCCGCACAGCACCCGCCGGATCCCTTCGCAACGAATCAACAGGTCGGCCACCTCGCCCACGATCTCCGGCCCGTGCGCCCGCGGCAGCAGACACAACGCCGTGTCGCCGTAGATGAAGGTGCCTTGCAGGGCCAGCGCCATGTCGGCAAAATACTCCGGCACCAGCGGCGCGTTTTCGATCTCCGCCAGCGCCGTCGGGTCCGCCCGCTCCGAGAGCCACATCCATACCGAACGGTCCAGGCGGGTGTAGTGGATCTCGTTGCCCCGCGTCTCGGTGCGGATGGCGTACAACAGCGCCGTGGCCAGCCGGGGATCCGGCTTGAGGTTCTGCTCCCGCAGATAACCGGCCGCGATGCTGGCCGACGCCATCGCGTTGGGGCGGACGTCCTGAAACAGCGCTTTGCAATCGCAGTCGCCCAGCAGGTGGTGATCGATCACCGCCACCGGCGCGACCTTCCCGCCGGGAAACAGGTGGTTATACGCGCCCAGCCCGCAGTCCACCAACACCACGGCTGTCTTCGGCAAGAGGTCCACGCCCCGGACCAGCTCCACCGGCGGCTGCAGCAGCTTTACCATGTGCCGGTTTTCCGCGCGGATGATCTCGCCGCCACCCACCAACCGCGCCTTCTTGCCCAGCTTCTCCTCGACCAACCACACGATCGCCCAGCCCGCGGCAATCGCATCCGGATCGGGGTTGTCGTGCATCACGACCAGCACGTGCTGATAATCGGCGAGAACCCGCAGCAGGCGTTCCGAACGCAACAAGCGGGGGCGTTTCATGTCGAAACCGCGGTGCGCTGAATCCGTCGCCAAGTGGATGCCGCCGCGACATTCCTTGCGCCGGATACGATAATCACTCACCATAGCGTCCGGGGTAAGTCGCCGTCAACCCCGCGTTCCGCCATGCCGGGGGACAGCTCACAGGCCGGGTGGCACGTCGGGAGAGCGCAGCCAACGGCACGGTCTCCCGCCAGCCATGCCCATCACTTCGTTCCGGGCGCGCCACCCAACGGCTCAAGTTAGAAGCGGATGGGCGGAATCGGGCAGGCCAGCGCGGCGGCGATCGCCCGCAACAACTCGCTCTCCTCGATGGTCACTTTGCCGTCCGCGGCGATCGCGGCCGTCACGGCGGCAATCACCGCCCGCTTCACCTCCGGGGCGGCCTGGGCCAACTCGGCCAAAGCGCCATCCAAAGCTTGCAACGTGCACTGGGGGCGGGGCACGATCGCCGCCTCCCCCAGCAGCTTCTCGGCGCCGCAGCGAAACGCCCGCTCGACGTCCGCCGGCTCTTGCTGGCCCACGTAGGCCAGCAGGGAGAGAACGACCGCGGCCGGTTGCGCCACCGCGGCCACGCTCCGATACCGGATCGGCGGGCGCTTCTTCAGTCCGAAGTGAACGTCGAGGTAGCCCAACAGTACCGTGCGAAGGCAAAACTCGAAGAGGTCGATCCTGCCATCCGCGGCCACCAGTGCCTCCACGACCTGCCGGAATTGTACATACTGCGTGGAGGAGCACTTTTTCAGGGCGGGGATCGTCAGATCGACCAGCGGCAGCCGGGCCGCCGTGGGAAGATCGAGGATTGCGGCGGCCAGTTGTTGCATCTGCTGATACAACGGCTGTTCGAGCTGCGTTTGCAGCAGTTGCGCTTGCCGGGTCCAGGTCGCTTTGTCGTCCCGGCTCAGCAACAGCAAATAAATGACCGCCTGGGCCAGGAAAGGCTCGCGGGCCGCATCCAGCAGCGATTGCGGTACCCGGTCCACCATCTCGCCCGCATGGCGGAGGTGCTCCGTTTGCGGAGCGCCGATCCGCCGCACGACATTCCCGCTATCCAGGGCCATCGACGCCACTGTGGCCGCACCCCCTCCAAGCGGCAATCCGGGGGGACTCTGTCGTTCGGCTGCCAACGCCTCACTCAATTGCGACGGTTCCCCGACCCCCTTGGCCCCGATCGCCACGGGCTGAACCTCGGGGAAACGGCCGTCAAAGTCCGGTTCCAACAGCCGGATCCGCTCGGCCAGCGGCGGATGCGTGGCGAACAGATTGAACCACGAACCGGCGAAGGCGTCGCCGAAGAACATGTGGCTGATTTCCTCGGCATGGACGTCGCGGATCCGCGAGCCCTCGGTCAGGCCGCCGATCTTCTTCAGCGCCCCGGCAAGCCCCCCCGGGTTGCGCGTGAATTGGACCGACGAGGCATCGGCCAAAAATTCCCGCTGCCGGCTCACGGCGCTTTTGATCAGCTTCCCCAGAAACACCCCCAGCGCGCCGAACACCACCAGTGTCAGGCCGAGCAGGAAAGCGGCCAGGGCGGCGCCGCCCTGGTCGCGCCGCGAGTTGCCGCTGGAGATGAAGCCCGCCGAGCGCATCACGTAATAGCCGATGACCGCCAATACGAGGATTCCGTAGACGATGCCGATCAGGCGGAGGTTCAACCGCATGTCGCCGTTGAGAATGTGGCTGAACTCGTGGCCCAGCACCCCTTGCAATTCCTCCCGGGTGAGGTATTTCAGGCAACCGGCGGAGACCGCCACCACGGCATCGCCCGGCTGATGGCCGGCGGCGAACGCATTGATGCCCGGCTCGTGCTCCAGCACGTAGACCGGCGGAACGGGAACGCCCGAGGCCAGGGCCATCTCTTCCACCACGTTTAAGAGCCGCCTTTCGGCCAGGTTTTGCGTCTGGGGATTGATGGGCCGCCCGCCCAGCATCGAGGCGATCGTCTCGCCCCCCGCGGAAAGCTCGGAGATCTTGTACAAGCTGCTGAGGCCGATCACCGCGATCGTTCCCAGCGCGACCCAGGCAAAGAGCAGGGGGTTCCACAGCGTCGGCGCGGCCTGCTCGAAGGATCGGCCCGCCGCAGCATGACCCGCCAGAAGCGCCACGACCAGGTAAACTGCGAGGATAATAACGACCACCGCCAACGCGAACATCACCAGCAATCGCGCGGTTTGTCGGCGGGCGTAGTTCTGACGGTCGAAGAAATCCATGGTTGCGTCAGCGGGTCAGGGGACGCGGACGGCGGCGCGGCCCAGTCGGTCACGGGACTTGCGGTGGATTCGAGGGCTGCGGTTGGCCTTCCCTCGGCTGGTCGCCGAGCAGCCGAGGCGGGAAGTTGACATACGTCCGGCCGCTCTCGCGCTGTGACCGCATCAGGTCGTCCACAATGGCGTCGAGATCGTTATTGAACATCGCCGCGTGGGCGTGCCGTATGCGGCGGACTTCCTCGACAATCGGATCTTCAAACATTGCTCTCGAACTCCATGAGTTCTTCCGGAGTGCAGATGATGCAAGGGTTGTAACCCTCGGCGATGCACGCCCGCTCAATCTTCGACCTCATCAAGGCATTGGCGATGTGCTTGAGATTCCACGTCACCAGGTATTCTACTCCGTTGACCACGGCGAGAGCAATGTGGAGGGCGTCTTCAGCCTCGGACGGCGGCACCGCCTTCCCCGCAAGCAAGGCCCGGGCGACACGCCGCACCCGTTCATCGACGGCGAGGACGCGGAGGCCCTTGGTCGCCTCCTGCCGATCGCGTGCCGCCTGCGGGTCGCCTTCGCCGGCCTCGCGCTGAACGAGTTCTGAAACCGTGAGCTCAAACGCCCCCTGCGCCAGTCGCCACCAATCGCGGGTGATCTTCTGGCGGCCGGCAACCACCAAGTCGCCGCTTGGCCACGAGGTCAGATAACTCAGCACGCTCGTCTCAACGCAGACTTTCGGCTTCATCTTTACCCCTCGTGTCGGCCATCAGAACGACACTTTCGGCGCCGCACGCTCCTCGGGCTGCTCGACCTCGAAAAGGTTCGCCGGCTGGAAATTGAACATCGAGGCGATGATGGCCGTGGGAAACAACTCGCGCTGGGTGTTGTAGAACATCACCGCGTCGTTGTACGACTGCCGCGCGAAGGCGATCTTGTTCTCCGTCGACGACAGCTCCTCTTGCAACGCGAGCATGTTCTGGTTGGCCTTCAGATCCGGGTACGCTTCGGCCACCGCGAACAACCGCCCCAGGGCGCCGCTGAGCTGCCCTTCCGCGCCCCCCAGGGCCGTCATCGCGGCGGCGTCGCCGGGCGTGCGGGCCGCCTGCTGCCCGGCCGCGTAGGCCGTGTTGCGGGCCTTGATCACCGCCTCCAGCGTTTCCCGCTCGTGCTTGATGTAACCCTTGGCCACTTCCACCAGGTTCGGAATCAGGTCGTAGCGCCGTTTGAGCTGCACGTCGATCTGCGAAAACGCGTTCTTATAACGGTTCCGCAGGGTCACCAGCCGGTTGTACATCCCCACGACGATCATCACCAGCAGGAGCCCAACCGCCAGCAGTCCAATCAGGATCATCGCAGCAACGCTAATCACCATGGCAATCCGTCCTTTCTCTTGGCTTGAAAAACGTAACCGCTTGCGATAACAGGCCGGAGAGGCCTGTGAGCCTTCTCGGAACGTAACCAATCCCGAAAAACGCCGCCCCCGGCCCGCCGCCCCGGGGGCCATGCCCGGCCGGTACCGTTATTCTAGCAGGTGCCGCGGACCGGGTTAACCCGGATTATTCATGAGTGTCATCCTGAGCGCAGCGAAGGATCTACATCGCCTCGCAGGCAACCCAGATTCTTCGCTGCGCTCAGAATGACAGGGTGTTTAACTTCCCTGGTAATCCGAGCTAAAGCCTTCGGCGTTAAACCGATTCCGCCGCGGAAAGGACTTTTCCCCCACCCTGGCCGCCCTCGCTTTCAGCGTAGCGCTGGCGGATGGCCATGAATTGCTGCTCCGCGGCAAGAAAGGCCTCGACCATTTGCCGGTCGAAGTGCGTGCCGGATTCCGCGACGATCATCGACTTGGCGGTCTCGTGGCTGAACGCCTCTTTGTACACCCGCCGCGTCGTCAAGGCGTCGTACACGTCGGCCAACGCCATGATCCGCGCCGCCAGCGGAGTCGCCTCGCCGCAGAGGCCGCGGGGATAGCCGCGGCCGTCGTAACGCTCATGATGCCCCAGGGCGATGTCCCGCGCCATCTCCAGAAAAGGCGTATCGGGAAATTCCTTCATCGCCGCATCGAGCGTCGCCGCGCCGGAAACGGTGTGCGTCTTCATGATCTCGAACTCTTGCTCCGTCAAGCGGCCCGGCTTGAGCAAAATGGCGTCCGGGATCGCCACCTTGCCGATGTCGTGCAGCGGGCTGGTCTGATAAATCAACCCGACGAACTCGTCATCCACCTCGCGGCGCAGCTTCGCGTCGCCCTGAAGGTGCCGGGCGATCACCCGGCAATAGCTCCGCACGCGTTCCAGGTGCGTCCCCGTCTCCGGATCGCGCGATTCCGCCAGTTTCGCCAACGCGAAGATCGTCAGGTCGCGCGTTTCCAGGCCGCTGATGCGGCGGCCGATGTTCACCCGCAGGATCAACTCCGCCGGGTTGAAGGGCTTGCAGATATAATCGTCTACGCCCGCGCTGAGACCCTCGATCGTCTCTTCCGGCCGGATCTGGCCCGTCAGCAGGATGAAATAAACGTAGTGCAGGAAGCCGCCCGAGCGCACCGCCCGGCACAACTCCACGCCGTCCATCCGCGGCATCTTCCAATCGGAAACCACCAGCCGGTGCCGGCCGCGGGCGAGGATCTCCAGGGCCTCGCGGCCATCCTGCGCCGTGGTCACTTCATAGCCGGCCCGCCCCAGCGTATGCGCCGCCATCCGTCGCGAAACCAATTCGTCGTCAACTACCAGCACGTTCATGTCGATACCTCTCTCGTCAGCCGTCGCTTCAGGATCGAGTCATCTCTTCCCGCAACCCGGGCAGAACGCTCAGCAAGCGCCCCGCCTCGTCGTGCAGTTGATCGGCCAACGCCGCGACCTCGCGGGCGTCGCCCGCCTTGCCGGTCGCTTCGATGCGGGCGGCCAGCTCCCGCACCGATTCGGCGGTGATGATGGCCGCCGCCCCCTTCAGCGCATGGGCCGATTCGGCCGCGGCCCGGGCATCGCCAGCCTGGGCCTGGCCAACGATCTGATCGACGCGACTGCGCAAATCGTCCTCGAAATCGGCCAACAGGCTCCCTGCGAATTCCAGGTTTCCCATGCACCGCGCCAACAGCGCGTCGCGATCGATCGCCGCGGGGACGTTCGCCGCGGGCGACGCCGGCAGAGGTTCTGCGGCCGCCGCTTTCCCGCCTTGCATCGCCAGAAACCGCCCCATCGTTTGCAGCAGCGTGCGCGGCTCGAAGGGCTTGCTCACGTAATCATCCATGCCCGCTTCGACGCAGCGATCCCGGTCGCCCTTGATCGCATTGGCCGTCAGCGCGATCACCGGCAGGTGCCCCGGCAGCTTCCCGGCTTGTTCCATGGCGCGGATCCGCCGCGTGGCGTCGAAGCCGTCCAGTTCGGGCATCTGGCAGTCCATCAGCACCAGGTCGAAATGGCCTTCCTCGACGGCTTGCAGCGCTTGCCGGCCGTTTTCCACGACCTCGCATTCCAGCCCCGCCGCGCGGAGAATCTCCCCCGCAAACAACCGGTTGACGCGATTGTCTTCCGCCAACAGCACCCGGGCCGGTGAAAACCGCTCCACCCCCGCGGTCAGACTGCCGCTCGACGCCGCGGCCGGCCCGTCGCGATCGCCGCCCGCAACGCCCTGTAGCGCCAGCGTGAACCAGAACGTCGAACCGTGGCCCGACCGGCTCCGCACGCCGATCCGGCCGCCCATCAACTCGACCAGGCTCTTGCTGATGGCCAAGCCCAAGCCCGTGCCGCCGTACTTGCGGGTGGTCGAGGCGTCAGCCTGCGAGAACGACTGGAACAACCGCTCGACGCGGTCCGCGAGGATGCCGATGCCGGTGTCGGAAACTTCGAAGCGGAGGTTGCCCGGCCGGCTCGGCTCCTCGGCCGCCGCGACCCGCACCGTGATTTCGCCGGCCTCCGTGAACTTCACGGCGTTGCCCACCAGGTTGACCAGGATTTGCCGCAGCCGGCCGCTGTCGCCGCGGACTCGGCGGCAGGCCTGCGGCGCGACGTGGCCGGTGAGTTGCAACCCCTTCCGCTGAGCGCTGAACGCCATCGTTTCCACGGTTTCTCCCACCAGCCGCTCCAGGTCGAACTCATGCTCGTCCAGTTCCAGCTTGCCGGCCTCGATCTTGGAGAAATCGAGAATGTCGTTGATCAGGGCCAACAGCGACTCGCCGCTGGAGTGGCAGGCTTCCACGAACTGCCGTTGCCGCTCGTCGAGTTGCGTGTTGCGCAGCAACTCGGTCATGCCGATCACCCCGTTCAACGGAGTGCGCAGCTCGTGACTCATCGAGGCCAGGAACCGGCTCTTGGCCAGGCTCGCCTCTTCGGCGTGCTCTTTCGCCGCCCGTAACGCCTCTTCGGCTTGTCTTCGCGAGGTGATATCAATCTTCACCGCCACGAAACTGCTGACCATGCCGTCGGCGCCCAACACCGGTGCGACCGTGGCGTCTTCCCAGTACAGTTCGCCGTTCTTCTTCCGGTTGCAGATCTCGCCCCGCCACACCTCCTTCCGCGACAGCGTTTCCCACATCTGCCGATAGAACTCGGGCGGGTGAACTCCCGACTGCAGCATGCGCGGATTCTTCCCCAACGCCTCTTCGAAGCTGTAACCGGTCGTGCCCACAAAGCCGGGGTTCACGTATTCCACCGCGCCGATTCGATCCGTGATCACGATCGAGGCGGGGCTCTGCTCGACCGCGCGGGTGAGTTTACGCAGCCGGCCCGCCGCCTTCTCGGCCTCCCTCTGGGCCATGGCCAGCCGGCGGTTCAAGCCTGCAAATACCACGATCGCTGCCGCCATGCCCGCGACGGCCAGCGCCGTGGCCAGCAGCCACGGCCAGTAGACCTTCACCACCGCCGCCACGGTGACCGCCCGCGAAGGACGGAACGGGCCGGCCTCCAACTCCTCCATGCACTGCCGCACCTCATGGTAATCGCCCGGGTAAGTCCAGCCGGCGATCCCCGCGCTGCTGGCGGCCACGGCCTCCATGGGCATTCTCCGCAACTGCTCGGCCACTTGCTCCGCCAAGGCCAGCGGCGTGTGCTGTAACCTGGCCAGCGGCCACTCCGGATAGGTGCGCGTGGAAACCAGGCAGGGAAAGTCGGCGTCCCGCGGACCGTCGTATGCCGGAATGATGCGAAAATCCCCCAGCCGGATCGTTCCCTTCGCGGCCATCCGTTCCAGAACGTCGGTGCGAACCGCGCCGGCCTGCACGTCGCCGCGCAACACCGCCAGCACCACCGCGTCTTGGGTCCCGCTGAACTGCACAGCCTGAAAATCGTGCGCCGGGTCGATCCCCCTCTTACGCAGCTCGCGCAGCGCCATCAGCCAACCGCCGAACGAATTCTCCTCCGGGGCCATAAAACGCTTCCCCCGCAGGTCCGCCAGGCATCGAATGGCCTGGCAATCCGCGCGGCGAAAAATCACCGTGCCGTACGTGGCCGCGGTGGCGTTGCCGATGCGGTTCTTCATGGTCGCGATGCGGCCGATCCGGTATTGCGGCTCCAGCGTAACGTACATGCCGGGGTTGATGAGGATGAAATCCACCTGCCGCGCCGCAACCGCCGACTCCACGTCCGCATATCCCAGCGGCACCACCTGGAAACGGAAGCCGGCGACGCGTTGCGAGAGGTATTCGGCCGTGGCGTCCCACTGCGCCCGGCACCGCGTGGCCCCTTCATTGGCCAACACGCCGATGTTCACCCACCGCGCCGCAGCCGCATGATCGCCGGCCAACGGCTCTGCCGCCGGGCCTGCCCCGATGCCGACGGCCAGGGCGAAACACAGCGCCGCCAAGCGGAGGCCCAGGCAGCCCATGGGCCTATGCGGAGGAAACGAGTGCATATCGGGATCGCCTTTCTGTGACTGTTCGTCGCAAATGCCGGAACTGCACCTTGCCCCCGGCTGGGAACCGACATGCCTCGGAACCATATAAAACTTAGGTCACAACCGGCCTTCCGGCTCCCACGGCAATCGAGGGTGACGCTACCGCCCCGACGACGTGCGGCGCTCGCACAACCCCTACGATCCGCGCGACCTCGACGACCCGTTTCCTGTGCGTCTGCCTTTAGAGTGCGGCGATTCATCGCCGCTTTTTTCTCGCCGTCGCGGCCGGCTGCTAGTGTCGCGTCTCACACAGACGGTCATTTATGGGTGGCATGCCGTCACGACGCGAAGCGTCGGGTCGGCATGTTTTGCTCGGCAAAGGAATCGCCGCACTCCAAAGCGGTGTTCCCCGGGAAACTTGCACAGCAGCGGCGAGCCGGGTATTATGCACGAACTTGCCCGCCCGCACTGGCGCCTGCCGGATCGTGCGCGGCACGCGGCAGTCGGCCCTTTTTGGAGATCACTCCCATGGCGTGGATGAACGTGCGGCTCGGTTTGCGTACCCTTGGCGGATTCCTGGCAATGCTCTTGGGAGCCACCTGGGCCTCCGCCGCGGAGCCCAGCCCGGTCGACGCCGCCCATCCCATGATCGGCACCTCGGCCCATGGCCACACCTATCCCGGCGCGACGGTCCCCTTCGGCATGGTGCAGCTCAGCCCCGATACCCGCCTGGGCACCTGGGACGGCTGCTCGGGCTACCATTACTCCGACCCGGCGATCCTGGGGTTCAGCCACACGCATCTTTCCGGCACCGGCTGCGGCGACCTGGGCGATATTCGTGTCACGCCGCTGGTGGGATCGCCCGGCGACTGGCCGAAGGCCGATAAGGACGGGTTCCATCTCCGCTTCTCGCACGAGCACGAAACGGCCAGCCCTGGCTATTACTCCGTGCAGCTTCAGGACCCGAAAATCCTGGCCGAGCTGACGGCCACCGCCCATGCGGGCATGCATCGCTATACCTTTCCCGCCGGGCAGCCTGGGGCGCTGGTCATCGACCTGGACCGCGGCATCAGCAACCAGCCGATCGAAGGATCGATCGTGATGGAGTCGAAGCGGGTCATCAGCGGCTATCGGCGGAGCAAGGGCTGGGCGGCCGACAAGACCTACTTCTTCGTCGCCGAGTTTTCGCAGCCGTTTAGTTTTTTCGCGCACGCTGAAATATATTTGATGAAAACCCAGCGGGCGAAGTTCCCGATAACGTTCGCGAAGATCGATAAGCCGCTCCTCATGAAAATCGGCATCTCCGCCGTCAGCGTGGAGGCGGCGAGGAAGAATCTGGCCAAGGAAATCCCCGGCTGGGATTTCGACGCCGTGGCCGCCGCGGCGCGGAAGAGTTGGGCGGACGTGCTGGGGAAGATCGACGTCGAAACCGGCGATGCGGCCACCCGGGAGACGTTTTATACGGCCCTCTATCATGCCAGCCTCGCGCCGACGCTGTATAACGACGCCGACGGCGGCTATCGCGGCCTCGATCACGAAGTCCACGCCCCAGCCGGTTTCCAGAACTACTCGACCATGTCGCTGTGGGACACCTTCCGCGCCGAGCACCCGCTGCTGACGATCGTCCAGCCGCAGCGGGTCAGCGACATGATCAACAGCATGTTGGCTCATTACCGGGAGTTCAAACGCCATGCCCTGCCGATCTGGCCATTGGCGGGCAACGAAACCTGGTGCATGATCGGCAATCATGCTATCCCGGTGATCGTGGAAGCCTACGTCAAGGGCTTTCGCGGTTTCGACGTCGAGGCCGCCTATCAGGCCATGCGCGACACGTTGATGCAGGACCGCAACTTCATGGACCAGTACCGCACCAAGGGCTACGTCCCTTCGGCCGACCGCAACCAGTCGGTCTCGCGGACCCTGGAATACGCCTACGACGACTGGTGCTTCGGCCACATGGCCGAGCTGCTGGGCAAGAAGGACGACGCCCGGCTGTTCCTCGGCCGCTCGGCCAATTATCGCAACGTGTTCGACCCCGCGGTGGGCTTCATGCGCGGCAAGCATGCCGACGGCACTTGGCACTCGCCCTTCGATCCCCGCGAGCTGGTGTGGGCCGACTACACCGAAGCCACCTCGTGGAACTATACCTGGTTCGTGCCCCACGACGTGCCGGGCCTGGTCGGGCTGATGGGGAGCCAGCAGGCATTCATCGACAAGCTCGACAAGATGTTCAGCGAAGACTCCACGCTGCTGGCCGCCGTGCCCGACATGACCGGCTTGATCGGCCAGTACGTTCACGGCAATGAGCCCTGCCACCACGTGGCCTATCTCTACAACTACGCCGGCGCCCCTTGGAAGACGCAAGAGCGGATCCGCCAGGTGATGAACGTGCTCTACAACAACACCGTGGAAGGGATCTGCGGCAACGACGACTGTGGCCAGATGTCAGCCTGGTACGTGTTGAGCGCGTTGGGCTTTTACCCGGTCAACCCGGCCTCCGGCGTGTACCAATTGGGGAGCCCGCTGGTGAGCCGCGCCACGATCCACCTCGATCCCAAGTACCATCCGGGCCGCACTTTTACGCTGATCGCCAGGCACAACTCGCCGCGGAATCTCTACATCCAGTCGGCCACGCTCAACGGCAAGCCCCTGGAGCGCTGCTGGTTCACGCACGCCGATCTGGTGGCCGGCGGCGAGTTGGTGCTCGACATGGGACCGGCGCCCAACCGCAGTGCTTTCGCCGCGGCGAGCGGAAAGCCCTGGGTCACGCTCTTTGACGGCCATTCGCTCCGCGGCTGGAAGGTGGTCGGCTGCGAGGCGGCCGTCGCAGACGGCGCGATCCTGCTCAAGGCCGGCAATGGCATGGTCGAAACCGAGCGCACCTATCGCGACTTCATCCTCGATGTGGACTGGAAGGCCCTCAAGCCCGACCACTGGGATTCCGGCGTCTTCTTCCGCTGTGGCGACGCGCCGCCGCACCGGCACTGGCCGCAGCTCTACCAGGCGAATCTGCGGAAGGGAATTGAAGGCGACGTGGCCGAACTCAAGGAAGCCCGCAGCACGGGCCTCACTCGGCCGGGCCAGTGGAATCACTTCCGCCTCACGCTCTCCGGAACCACGGCCCGCTTGGAGATCAACGGCCGCCCGGCCTGGACGGCCGGCGGCGTCGCCGACGTGGCGGGCTACATCGGACTCCAGGCGGAGATCCCCGGCGGCGGGCAGTTTCTCTTCCGCAACATTCGCGTGCAGGAGCTCGAGCGCCCGCACTGAGGCAACCCCGTCACCACGTCATGGAAATGGCAAAACAGATCATCGTCTGCGGCGGTTTCGACGACATCCGCTCGCGGCATCTGCGATTCCTCGAAGAAGCCGCCCGGCTGGGCGAGCTGATCGTGTTGCTTTGGGCTGACGAGACGCTCTCGCAGATCGCGGGCCAGCCGCCGAAGTTCCCCCTGGCCGAGCGGCTGTATTTCCTCGCCGCGGTCCGCTACGTCACCCGCGTAGTTCCCTTGCCCGCCGCCGTCGACACCAACGCGCTGCCGCAGTTGCAGGGCGTCAGCCCGCAGGTCTGGGTCGACGAGGAGGCCACGGCCAACGATCTCCGCCGCGCGTATTGCCGCCGGCTGGGCATCGAGTACCGCGTCTTGCCCGCCGCGCAAATGTGCGGTTTCCCCGAGCCGCCGCCGATGGCCTCCCCGCCCGGGCGCAAGAAGGTGGTCGCCACCGGCTGCTACGACTGGTTTCACACCGGCCACGTGCGCTTCACCGAAGAAGTCAGCCGCTACGGCGACCTGTACGTCATGCTCGGCCACGATGCGAACATCCGCCTGCTCAAGGGCCCGGGACATCCGTTGCTCCCCGAGGCCGAGCGCCGCTACGTGGTGGGCTCGATCAAGTACGTGAAGCAGGCGATCATCTCCACCGGCGAGGGGTGGCTCGACGCCGACCCGGAAATCCAGCGACTGAAACCGGATATTTATGCCGTAAACGAGGACGGCGATCGCGGCGGCAAGCGCGAGTATTGCCAGCGGCTGGGCATCGAATACCTTGTGCTCCAGCGCACGCCCGCTCCCGGCCTGCCGCCGCGGAGCAGCACCGACCTCCGCGGCTTCTAAGACCGACGTACAAGCACACCCGTGGACCGCAACCACTCCTCGCATCGCTGCGGCCATGTCGCGGCCGGCTTGCCGGTGGGCCGCAGCCCGAAGCCATGGCCGCCCGACGCATAGATGTGCAATTCGGCCGCCACGCCCGCACGCTTCAGGGCCAAGTACATCGCCACGCTGTTCTCGGGACTGACGCGGTCGTCGCCGGCGTGGGCGAAGAAACACGGCGGAGTCTGCGGCGTGACGCGGATCTCCGCCGCCAGTTCGGTGGTGCCCCGCTTCACCACTCCGCCGGGATAGATCATCACGGCGAAGTCCGGCCGGCACGACGCCTGATCCGCGGCATCGACCGGTTCATAGGCCCGCCGGCCGCCGTTGGTCGCCGCCCAGGCTGCCAAGTGGCCGCCGGCCGAAAACCCCAACACGCCGATCCGCTGCGGATCGACGCCCCAGCCGCCCGCATTACTCCGCACCAGGCTGATCGTCCGCTGGGCGTCCATCAACGCTTGCACGGGCGGCGCGTCCTTCGGCGTTCCCTCCCGCCGCGGCACGCGGTACTTCAGCACCGCGGCCGTCACCCCGATGGAGTTGAGCCAGCGGGCCACCTGTTCCCCTTCGTGGTCCCAGGCCAGATGCGTGTAGCCGCCGCCGGGGAAGACCAGCACCGCCACGCCCGTGTTCTTCGCGGCCTCCGGGCGGCAGACCGTAAGCGTCGGCTTCGCGACGTTGGTCAAGCTGGCGATCACGGTCGTGCCGTCCGGCTGCGTCGCCGTCTTGGCCTGCTCCGCCGCCACGGGGCCGGTCTCGCCCGGCGCTTTCCCCGGCCAGACGTCCAAGGTCGTCCTCGTCGGGCCGGCCGTGCACAACGTCGCCTGAACGATGATCAATGCCACAAGACATGCGCTCACGGATTTCATGCTGCTGCAATCCTCGTCAAAGTGGTGTTCGATGCGCGCCTCATCTTACTTCAACGCCGGGCCGTCGTCGAGCGATCCCGTCTGTTCCGTTTCGTTCCCGAGGTCGTCAACCCTTGTGCCGCCGTCCGCTCGGCAGTAACATGGCCGGCAAACCGTACCGCGGAAAGAACCCCGTTCCCTCGACGTCGAGCGGCACCACCATGACGACTCACAAAGTCCTGTTCTCTATCATCCTGACGCTCTGCCCCGGGCTCAGCCTCGCGGCCGCCCAATCCCCTTGGGACGACGCCGTGGCCGTCTGGCTGATGAGCCAAGCAAGCGGCTCGCTCGTCATCGAGGGCCAGGTGAAGCTCGGCGTCGAGTTGAGCGGGGCCGAGCGCGACGCCTCGTTGCGGCGCGGCGGCGACGGCCGCGTCGCCCAATTCGCCGGCGGCTACCTCCGCGCGGCGTTTCCCGCCGCTCGTCCGCTCGAACTCCGCGGTAAGCAAATGACGCTCTGCATCCGCTTGCAGGACTCGGCCGGTGGCTCCGCCGTGCCGCTGTTCAGCCGCGAGGTCTCCGGCGACGAGTACGCCAATATCCTCTACGCCCATGATGGCTCGCTCCACTATCTTTGGCGGACCGAGCCGATCGAGCGGCGGGTCCTGGGCCCGGTTGGCCCCAGTAAGGCCCGCCGGGGAAAGGACTTCGCCGACGGCGTGCTGCGGCTCCGCGTGCCGGTCGCCCTGATCGATCCGCTCCGCTGGCACGACGTCGTCGTCCGTTTTCGCGGCCCCAACCTGGAGCTGTTCGTCGACGGCGTGCTCGTCGACGAAGAGTGGCCGCATGGCGAGCTGTACGAATTCCGCGGACCGTTCCTGATCGGCGCGGGATACGAGAACGGCAAGCTCACGCGCGGCTTTCGCGGACGCATCGACCACGTGGCCCTCTGGAACCGTGCGCTCACGGACGACGAGATCGTGGCGCTCTCCGGCGGCGCCGCGGAGGTCGCGCGGCGCGATCGCGAGATCCTCGGCCCGCCGCAGGCCTCGATGCAATACTGGAAACCGCGGGGCTACAATGCCTGGGCCGGCGATTGCATGCCCTTCTATCACGACGGCACGTTCCATCTGTTCTATCTCTTCGATCGCCGCCATCACGGCAGCAAGTGGGGCCAAGGCGCCCACCAATACGCCCATGCGTCGTCCACGGACCTGATTCACTGGGAGCATCACCCGCTGGCCGTACCCATCGTGCGGCAGTGGGAATGCTCGATGGGCACCGGCGATTGCCTCTGGCACGACGGCCTCTATCGGATGTTTTACACCGACTGCGGCAGCCGCTGCGAATACCGCGATAAGCCCCAGCGGGGAAGCTGGATCTTCACCGCCACGAGCAGCGACGGAGTCAATTTCCATAAGGACCTCAAGCCGCTGCTGCCCGGCGGCGACTGCACCGTGTTTCGCGATCCGGCCACGGGCCTGTTCCATCTGATTCGCGGCGGCGGAAACCGGCTGGTCTCCCGGGACCTCCGCGATTGGCAAGAGACGCCCCAGGACTTCGTCCCCCGCCGGCCGGGGACCAGCGGCGAATGCCCGCACCAGTTCCAATGGAACGGCTGGTTCTATTTCATCCTCGGCACCAACGCCGTGTGGAAGTCCCGCAGCGCGCTGGGTCCCTGGCAGGAGATCCCGCCCACCATCTACGACGGCTTGTTCGTTCCCAAGGTGGCCGAATTCACCGGCAATCGGCGGATCCTGGCGGGCTTCCTCTTCGAGCGCGGCTGGGCCGGCCACTTGGCGCTGCGGGAGTTGATCCAATACCCGGACGGCGCCCTGGGGATGAAGTTCCCGCCCGAGCTGATCCCGGCCGCCGGCGACCCGCTGCGGCTCTGCTTGGCGACCGCGAATCCGGGTGCTTCGGGCGATGGGCATACCATCAGGATCAAGGCTCCGCGGCGGTTTGCGGCCGCCGCCCTCGGCGTCCTGCCGCGGAACGTTCGCCTCACGATGCGCGTAACGCCGCAGCCCGGCGCGAAGGCGTTTGGCATCTGCCTGCGCGGCAACGGGGATTACGACGGCGGCTGCGAGCTGCGATTCGAGCCGGGGCGGCAGCGGGCCCAGTATGGAGTCCCGCAGAACCATGGCCCGGCCCGCGATTCGACCGGCCGGATCGCGGCGGGCCGCGACTTCGCCATCGAAAACGTGGAGCACCTCGACCGGCCGTTCCAAGTGGACGTCGTCGTCAAGGATGATATCGTCGACGCCTGCATCGACCAGCGGCGGACGATGATCACCCGCCGCGACCCGGAGCCCGACGGCGACCGGCTCTTCTTCTTCGCGCGGGAAGGGGACGTGACGTTCGAAGATATCGTCGTGCGGCCCTTGGTCCGCTAATCCCGCTCCACGGGCGAACCGTGCGGCACGACCTCCAGCGCGTCCAGGTCGGAAACGACCTCGACCTCGTGCACGTGCCCTTTCAGCACCGCCAAAATGGCCGTGCGCCGTTCCCGGTCGTTCCCGTTCATGATGCCGCAGGCCTGCTGGTCGGTGATCGTCCAGCCATGCTGCTCCCACTTCCACTTCGACGAGCGGCGCAGGCACTTGTCCGTCAGCCGGAGCAATCCCTGCGTGTGCGGGTGTTCGCGTTGCAGACGCTCCAGTTGCGCGTCGAGATGTTCCAGTTCTTCATCCGGCGTCATGGTCGCCTCATAAATAGTTTCGGTTGCGGAAAACCGCGCAACCCGTAGGGTGTGTGCTTGCACGTACGCAAATCGCCAATTCGCAAAGACTCGGCTCCAATGGAGCGGAAGAACAGCTCGCCTCGTTCTCCGCCGATGACCGCTAACCTTTGCCGGCGCCCCGCCGCTCCTCGAAGAAAACAGAACGTCAGCCGCCCTGTCGTGCCGCGGAGTCCCGGGTCGCTGAGAAAGAATGCGGCCGAATCATCGAGCAAGGGCTTCAACCGCAATCATGGACGCCGATACGGCGAAGGATCGTCCGCCTCGGCGGTCGCGGGGAATTTCACGGCAATGCGGACGCCCCCGATTACTCCAAAGGGCTCGGCCCCCCGCATCGCTTCTCGCCCACAACACTGCAATTATAGCAGTACGCGTCGGCAAGGGGAATGGGGGGGTAAGGCCAAGACCCGCCATTTGCCAAAAGCAATCGCCCGCCGTATGCCCCGCCCGCGAAGACTTTGCCTCATGCGGCGAGCGTGCAGGTGTTGCCACCGGTGCAACCCAACGTCGCTCTATCGCACGGAGACCTGGCTGAGCCGGTAAAGCCGCTCGGTGTGAGGAATTTCGCTGGCAATGTGAATCGCCGGCTTCTCGGTTGCCGGATCCACCAGCGCCATGCCCAGCGTGTACGAGCCGGCCGCCAGCGCCGTCGGCAGCCGCAGCGTTGCCTTCACCCGCACGTCGCCCGGCAGCCAACTGCTCGGGTCGACGCGCGTCTGCGCCGTGTGGCAAACCACCGCGCCCTGGGCGTCGAGCAGACACAGCACCAAGGGATAGCGGCGATAGAGCTTGCCCACGCCCACATTCGACCACTTCATGTTCACGTTCAGAATCTTCCCCTTGGCCGCATGCCCCGGGTGGGAAACCTCGCGCAGTACGAAGCGGTAGCCCGCAAGCCGGGCGAGCTTTTCCAACTTGGGCATCTGCTCGGCCGGCACCTTGCCCACGTTATCGTTGATGTACGTCACGTGGTTGGCCTGCATGAAGTCCAAAGCGCGGTCGAACGACCACCCCCGTTTCTGCAGGTAGTCGTAAGGCCCGTACCACTCGAACACCACCGGCGCGAGCTTCCACTGCTCGGCGAACCCGCGCACCGCCGCGTATTTGGCCGAGCCGATCCAGTTGGCCTCGTGCCAGGGCGAGCCGACGCCGTCGCGGCGAAAGCCCGTGCCATGCGCCAGGGCGTAGGCCAGCGCTTCCGCATCGTCCGACATCGACACCAATTGCGTCTTGCGAAAACCGCTCAAATACATGTCGATGATCTGCTTCCGCACCGCCCAGGGTTGCGGGTGCTTCGTATGCCATTCGCCCCAGATGCCATAGGAGCCGATGTCGATGAATTCGACCGCCGGGTTGCCGTCGTAGTGCTCGGCCAATGCCCGCATGAACCGCCCGTGCTCCCTGAGGAACAAAGGGTCGCCGTAATCCGGTTCCACCCGCTTGATCGGCGTGCCGCCCGACGTGACGTCGCCGCCGCCTTCGGTGTAGTCGTAGCCGTGGCAGCCGGCATCGAAGAGCCACTTCGGCGCACAGTAATATCCCTTGGTATGAGCACTGGCGGTCATGACGCGGAAAGCAATCCGCACCTCCCGCTTGGCCCAGGCCTGGAGCGATTCGTCGATCAACCGCCAGTTGAACTGCCCTTGGGCCGGTTCAAGGTCGTCCCAGCTCAGCCGCAAGTAGGCCACGCTGTACGGGAAACGCCCCTCGCCGCGGGGCGCGCGGTCCCCCGTCATCCAGCCTTGGCCCGGATTGGCGAAATTCTCCTCCGTCTCCTTGAACCGCTTCACCACCTGTTGGGCGGCCGCATCCGTGATGCCGTTGCCCAGGGCGACGACTGCCAGCAGCGAGAGCATCGAGACATATTTCACGGAGGCCGCGAGCAGGCCAATCGCCACGGTCCGTGGTCGAGCGAACATCATCGGAAGATTCCTTATCAACCCAAGAGCCCCGGTTATTCACGACCTCATAGAAGGCGACTCGCGTCTTCCATTGCACACTGGTTAATCGCTCGATCCTCGTCCAGGTCCCCCTGCCCGTCAACCCCCCGACAGCGGCGACGCTGATGCGATTGATCCTCTCCCGTGGCGGTCGTCGCAAAAACTGACACAGGGTGCCGACCACCCATCGCCCGATAGATACCCACCCGTAAGTAGGGCAGCTCACCACCGTTCCGGCGCGAGAACGAGTGGCATCCGCACCATCCCCAGGCCAAAAATGGCCTTCCCGACCCGAATAATTGCTATCACCCGCAAAACCCTTCAGCAACGCCCATTCTCGCGCCGATCACTATTCCTGCTGTCACATAGGACAGCGAGCCTTGGCAGCTCTGCCGGCACACCCACCGGGCACGCCAAACGCCTCAAGCATCGCCACCCACCCATTTTCACGGGCGCGGCCTATCCGCCGAGGAGCATTTCCCATGCGACCCAGGTTACGACTCGTCGATGCGGAAACCCGGGCGCCATCGCTGTCGGACTCAACGCAGTCCGACTCGGCGTTTCACAAACTGTCGGTGCTGATGCCGATCCGTAATAACTGTGCCACGCTCTTCGAGATCGTCGAGCGGGTACTCACGTCGCCGCTGCCGCTGGAGCTGGAACTGGTCGCCGTCGACGGCGGCTCCACGGATGGTTCCTGGGAACTGATCGAGGATCTCGCCGCTGCCGACGGCCGCATCCAAGCCATTCGACTCTCGGCTCGCCGCAGCCACGGCAACATGGTGCGTGCGGCGATCGAGCACATGACCGGCGACGTGGCCGTGGTGCAGAATGCCGCCTGCCCGTGCGATCCGCACGACTACCCGTTGCTGCTGCAACCGATTCTGCAGGGTGTGGCCGACGCCGTCTACGGCTCGCGCGCCCTGGGAAGTCCCCGCCGCGTTTCCACCGGGCGGCGTCAACGCCTGAGCTGGTTGCTGCGCCGAGTATCCAATCTGATCAACGACCAGGACCTCACCAGCGTCCACAACGACGCCAAGATGGTCCGCGCCGACGTGCTCAAGCAACTCCGGCTGACGAGCAATACGCCCGCCTTTGAAACCGAGTTGATTTGCCGGCTCGCCCAGCGCCGCGCGCGGGTTTACGAGGTCCCCGTCGGCGTCGCCGCGCAGGCCTGGCAGGACGAGAAAGGCGGCGGCGCGCTCGACGCCCTCCGCGCCGTGTGCGAGGTGTTTCGCTGCCGCTTCGTCGATCCGCAATTCACCGACCATTCGGGCTTTTACGTGCTTTCCTCGATGTCGCGGGCGGAGAACTATAACCGCTGGATCCTCCGTCACGTCCATCCCTACCTGGGCCGGCGGGTGATGGAGGCCGGTTCCGGAATCGGAAGCATGAGCGCCTTGATGCTGGGAAACCGCCGGCTGCTCCTGGTCGATAACGAGCCGATGTACGTTTCCATGCTGCGGCAGCGGTTCGGCCACCGCGGCGACGTCCGCGTTGACGAGGCCGATTTGACCCAATCCACGTCGTTCCAACGCTGGCAAGGCGAGAATCTGGATACGGTCTTATGCTCGAACGTGCTGGAGCATCTGCCCCCCGACCACCAGGTGCTCCGCGATTTCCATCAGGTCCTGGCCCCCGGCGGGCATTGCGTGATCGTCGTTCCGGCCGGCCGCTGGCTCTACACCGTGCTGGACCAGGAGCTCGGCCACTACCGCCGCTATGCCGTGGAAGAACTGCGGCGGAAAATGTCCGCCGTCGGCTTCGATGTCGTCTATGCCAAGCAGTTCAGCCGCCTCGGCGCGCTCTCCTGGGCCGTCTTCGGACATCTCCTCGGACGCCGCCAGCTCGGCCCGCGGCAAATGGCCTTATTCGACCGCATTCTGCCCCTGGCGAAGATCATGGAACACCTGTTGCCGCTGCCGGGCATGTCGCTGATCATGGTCGGACGTAAGAAACAGGCCGCCGCCTTGCGCGCCGTGGCCTGAGCACCTCTTGGAGTGCGGCGATCAATTGCCGCGCGCCACAGCCGCTCACGTCGAACATCCCGCGCGCTGCCGGAATTCATCCAGACTGATGGTCCGGCCCGTGCGCCGGGCTTCTTCGGCCGCAAAACCGATCAAGTGGCTGTGCACCGTCGACTCCAGGCTGGTTTCCAACGGAGCGCCCGCCGCAGCGCTCATCTCCTCGTACAACGCCCGCACCAGTCCGGCGTCGCCGCCGCCGTGCATCTCGTAGCCGCCGTCTTCCGCCCGCACGGTGTAGCGGGTGGGCTCGCCCTCGTGCGGAAACAGCACCAACTGCGCGCCGAACAGCTTGTGGTAGGTCTCGCCTCCCTTGAGCACTCCCCGCGTGCCGCAGATTTCGATGTGCCGCCCGCTGGCAAAGGCGGTCATCGTAAACGTGCCGGTCACGCCCCCTTCGAACTCCATCGCCAAGACCTGCCGGTCCACCGCGTCGTTGTCGCAACGATAGACGCAGCGGCCCCAGGGGCTCGCGCCCAGCCAGGCCACGATTTCTTCGCGGCTCGCCACGTCCGCCCGGTCGTAGACCATCCCCAGCCAGGGACTGCGCATGTCGCCCGCGTAACGCAGCGCGTTATACGCGCAGGTGTCGCCCACCGGGCAACCGTCGCTGCACCGTGGCGGCGCGCCCTGCGGCGCCCGCAGCGAATGGAAGTATTCCAGCGAACCGAAGCCGGCTACCCGCAGGCAGCGCCGCCCCAGCAGCCAGTGGACGATGTCCATGTCGTGGCAGCACTTCGAGATGATCATCGGCGAACTGCGATCCACAACCGACCAATGACCGCGGACGAACGAGTGCGCCTGGTGCCACGGCATCACCCCCTCGTTGGCCTCAATGGAGACGATCTCGCCCAGCGCGCCGGAGTCGATGATATCCTTCACTTTGCGGTAGAACGCGGCGAACCGCAGCACGAAGCAGACCATCACCCGCCGCCCCAGCGCCGCCGCCTGCCGCTCGATCGCCAGCACCTCCGCGGCGCGGGTGGCGATCGGTTTCTCCAGCAGCACGTCGTAACCCGCGGCCAGCGCCCCGCGGCAATGCCCATAGTGATCGTTGTCCTGCGTGGCCACGATCATCACGTCGGCGAGCTTGCCCGCGGCCAGCAGTTCATCGGCGCCGCCGAAGCCGCGGAAATCGTCGCGGCCGGACAACCCGCGCAGCTTTTCCACCCGCTCCGGCACCGGGTCGGCCGCGGCCACGATCGCGAAACGCTCGGGCTGCCAGGCCGCCAACTGGGCATAGGTCTGTGCCCGCGCCCCGCAACCGATACAGGCAAGTCTGATTTTCATGACCTGGTCTCGTACTCGATTGTTAACGTCACGCTTTCAACTGAAACCGAAAAACTCACCGCGGAGCCACGGAGCACACGGAGGAAAGAAGCGAAGGCAGCCACGGATGAACACAGATTAAACACAGATTTCAAAAACGAGTTCTGAATGTCATCCGTGTTCATCCGTGGCCTCTACAAAAATGTCTTTTCGCATTCCCCGTGTCCTCCGTGGCTCCGTGGTGCCCCGAACATCCTCCTCACAGATTTCAAAAACGACTTCTGATTCTCATCCGTGTTTCATCCGTGTTCATCCGTGGCTTCTACAAAAAATGCCCTTTCGCTTTCTCCGTGTCCTCCGTGTTCGTGGTGCCCCGACTGTGCTCCTCTTACCTTGGCACCGGCTCGCTGTCGGCCGCCTCGAAAAAAGCCACGATATTCTCCCAGGGCACCTCCGGCCCCAGCACGTGTGCCGGAGCCAGGATCAGCCCGCCGCCGCGTCCCACCTCGCGAATCCGCCGCCGCACCTCCGCCCGCACTTCCTCCGGCGTCCCGAAAGGCATTGTCTGCTGCACGCTCACGGTGCCCCAAAAGGAAAGCCGCCGGCCATATTCGCGCTTGATCGCCGCCGGGTCCATGCACTCCGGCTGCACCGGGTTGAGGATTTCCACGCCGGTCTCGATCAGCTCCGCCACCAGCGGAGCCACGTTGCCGTCGCTGTGGTAGAACACGTAACTCCCGCCGTTGCCTTCTTTCACCGCCCGGGCGGTGGCCGTCTGCAGCGGCTTCAGATACTCGCGCCACATTTCCACCCGCATCATCAGGCCGTGTTGCGTCGCCACGTCGTCGCCGGTGATTACGATGTCGACGCCCGCCCGCGCAAATTGCTCGGCCGCGTAGCGCTGGCAGGCGGCCGTGCGCGAAAGCAGGTACCGCGCCATCTGCGGCGCATCGCACATGTCGATCATCAATTGCTGCATGCCCCGCAAATACCAAGCCTGCTCGAAGATCGAGCCGGCGAAGGCGGCCACCGCGAACCCCTGGGCGTGCAGGGCGTCCACGCGCTGGCGCACCCCCGCGAAGCGATACGGCTGCTCCAGGTCCGGCCAGGGATATGCTTCCAGTTGCCGCACGTCGGCGGCGTCCTTCAGCGGCGACATGATGTGCGCGAAATGGTGCAGCGTGCCCCGCCGCCACCACACGCCCCAGCCGTCCACTTCCCCGGCGGCCAACGCCTTCTCCGCGTCGGCGCCCAACCAGGGCGTGAAACGCTCGGCGCTGAGCCGGCTGGGATCCTCGACCACCCGCGTGACGTCCATTGCGAAATAGTCGCGCGGGGCTCGCGGCCCGCAGCGCTCGCGCAACATCCGCTCGACCGGCGGCGTGTAGCCGATCGCCTCCTCGTACAGCAGCCGCGGCACGCGGTCGGTGGGCCGATGGGCCAAAGCTGCCAAAACCCGTTCGCGCGAGTTCATGGGTGCATCAGTTCGCCTTGGGCAGAAACGTCCGCCGCACGCTTCGCGCGCGGTCCAGGTAGGCGTCGCGGGTTTCGATCTCGAATTCCCCGATCATCTCCTGGATCGACTTCTCCGGGTGCAGCGACGAAAGGAAATACACCGCCTCGGGGCTGGCCACGTCGACTTTCACCTGCGGCCCGTATTTCTCCTTCAGGCGGCGCACGCGATCGGCGTTGTAATCGATGTGCACCACGCGGCTGTCGAGATTGATCCGCGCGAAAATGATCTTCCCGTACTGGCTCGACTCGGCCAACGTGCGGCCCAGCGGGTCAACGATCAGGCCGTTTTCCCCCGGCACGGCACTGGCGATGAAGCATTGGTTCCCCAGCGCGGCCGCCGGCACCATCCGCCCGCCGCGAAATGCGGAGAGGAAACAAATCAATTCCGCCCCCTGCTGTTTGTACTCCGCCAGCAATTCGGGGAAATTCAGGTCGAAACAGATCATCGCACCGATGCGGCCGAAGTCCGTGTCGAACATCACCGCGCCGCGGCCGGGAAGGATGCCCTCCTCCATCTCGCCGATGGTGGGAAACGTCTTGTCGTAGTATCCCACCAGCTTTCCCTGCCGGTCCAGCAACACCGCGCTGTTGTAGCGGCCCTGGCCGCCGGCCGCCTGGCGGTAGTAGCTGCCCATGATGTACGCGCCGTGCTCTTTCGCCTTGCCCGAAAGCAATTGCGTGATCGGCCCGAACTGCGGCAGGGGCTCCGCCCGGGCGTTCTTCTCGGCGCGGCTGGCCGAGGGCACGGTGTTCTGCATGCACCCTTCCGTCAGCAGGATCAGATCGGGGTGATCCAGCGCTGCCGTGTCGATCAGCTTGGCCATCTCAGCCTTGCTGCTGTGCGCCGGATAGCAGATACAGGAAACGCCCACCAGGCGATGGCCCAGCTTGCCCTGCTTCTTGGCCTGCTCCACAGCGGCGCTGTCCGCCGCGCGGGCCTCTGTTGCCAACAAGAGGACGGTCGCCGCCGCGATGCCCAACCAGGTGCCGGTTGCTTTTGCCGCTGCCATGGTCATGAACCTCCAATGATTGAAACGTCACCGTTCTGGCCCGTATTCTCGGCCGTCCCCGCCGGCATGTCAATGTTTCTCCCCGCGATCCACCAACCCGGGCTCTTCATCCACTCGCGGCAGCGGTCGGACCATGCTGTTTGGCGGGCTTGTTGAGACGCCGCGCCGCGGGTGTTACACTGACCATGGCCGCGACAACCGGTATTGATCCCCACGCCGATCAAGGTCTTCGTGGCTGTCCCCGTGGATCTCGATAATCGGACCAAGCACCTTGATGAAAAGCAAAATCGCAGTCCTGGCCCTGGTCTTCGCGGCCACCTGGCCCTTGGCCGTCATCGCCGCCGCAAGGTCGGCCGAAAAAGTCCCGCCGCCGCGATGGGACGTCGCGGCCCTCGGCCACTCCCCAAAAACTTACCCGGCCCCGGAAATCGTGGCCCCCGGCGTGCGTTCGCTGTTCTATGACGGGCCCGCCTTTCAAGGCAAGCCCACCCGCGTCTTCGCCTTCTACGCCGCGCCCAAAACCGAACCGGCTCGGAAGCTCCCGGCCATGGTGCTGGTGCACGGCGGTGGCGGAACGGCCTTCGATCGCTGGGTCCGGCTCTGGAACGACCGCGGCTATGCGGCCATCGCCATGGACCTTTGCGGCTGCCTGCCCGTGCGTCTCGATCCCAAGGACCCGAAATGTCGGAAATGGAAGCGGCACGAGCAGGGCGGGCCGCCCGGCTGGGGCGGCTTCGAGGCCATCGACCAGCCGCCCCAAGACCAATGGACATTCCACGCCGTCGCCGATATCATCCTCGCCCATTCCTTGCTCCGCGGCTATGCCGAAGTCGATCCGCAACGGATCGGCATCACCGGCATTTCCTGGGGCGGTTATCTCACCTGCATCACGGCCGGCGTCGACCAGCGCTTCCGCTTTGCCGTGCCCGTCTATGGCTGCGGCTATCTCGGCGACAATTCGGTCTGGCTGCCGGTGTTCGACAAGATGACGCCCGAGCGGCGCGCCAACTGGCTCGCCTCGTGGGACCCTTCGGCGTATCTTCGCGACGCGCGGATGCCGATGCTGTGGGTCGACGGCACCAACGATTTCGCCTACCCCATGGATTCGTTGCAGAAGTCGTACCGCTTGGCTCCAGGCCCGCACACCTTGTGCCTCCGCGTGCGCATGCCCCACGGCCACGGCCCGGCCGGCGAGAATCCGGCCGAAATCCACGCCTTTGCCGATAGCCAGCTCCGCGGCGGAGTTCCCTTGGCCAAGGTGACCGGCCAGGGCCGCGACCGTGACCGCGTTTGGGCCACCTTCACTTCGTCCTGCCCCGTGGTGCGGGCGGAGCTCAATTTCACCCGCGACGAAGGGTCGTGGCAGAAGCGGAAATGGGAAACCCTGCCGGCCCAGCTCGACGCGTCCCGGCAGCGAGCCACCGCGCCACTGCCCCAGGGCGTCAAGGTCTACTACCTGAACCTGATCGACCAGCGCAACCTCGTGGTCAGCACGGAGCATTCCAGCGACGTGCCCGACGGTCCTTCGGATCGCCGCAAATAACGCCCCCTGATGCGGTTATCCCGGCGGCATGCGCCGGTCGCGCGCCCGCCCCGCCGGTGATTTGCGTACTAATATCCAGGGGCTAGCTACCCGACCGTAGTGGGTGGACAGGAATAAATTGATCTTTCCTGGCCGGGCAAGAGTCGCTTTAATCCAGCCGCCATGAATACTCGAATTTCCTTTCTCGTCTCGTTGTTCGTTTGCGCATCGGCCACCGTGGCCTGGTCGCAGGACGTGCCGCCCGGCGCGCCGCCACCCCCTCCACCACCTCCTCCTTCGTATGGGCCATCCGGGCCGACCACGACTCCCCAACCACCGCCGCCCGGTCCGTACTACGCGTCGCCGGGTTCCTATTCGCCGCCGCCTGGCGCCGTGGTGGTGCCGTCCGACGAGCCGTATCCTTACTACCCGCCGCCGGGCCGTTATCGGGGCCCGATGGCCATGCTCGTGCCGGCGCCGCCCATGGACACGTACCACTGGAGCGCCACGATCGACGCCCTCTTCCTCGAGCGAAGTTCCGGGGGCAGCGTCCCCTTGGGCTACACCTATTACAACACGGCCTCCGGCTTGCAGCCCAACGTGCCGACCGCCAGTCTCTATAGCGACGATTCGCCTTTCCCCCTCGAAGCCGGGATGCGTCTGGAGCTCAGCCGCAAGTTCGACAACGACATAACCGTTTCGGCGACCTACTGGGGTTTGCAGCAATGGTCGGTGAACAACACGATCTACGGCGACCCCTATCAGCAGACCGTTCTGGCTTACTCCCCCTACTTGCAATTGCCGACGCTGTTGAGCGGACTCGATACCGCGCTCGGCTACACCTACGCCAGCCAGATCGAAAATGTCGAGATGAACGCCCTCTTGCGCCTCAACGCCGCCGATCCCTATTGGGAACTCGATTGGATCTGCGGGGCCCGCTACGTCTACTTCGCCGACCATCTCACTCTCGCCGGCTCCGACAATTTCAACAGCGCCAACGAAGTGCTCGATTATCAGACCACCAATAATCTCTTCGGCGTGCAAACCGGCCTGCTCTTCGTGCACGGTTGGGAGCGATTCCGCTGGGAAGTCGGCCTGAAATGCGGGCTGATGGCCAATATCTACCACCAGCACGGCTCCGACACGGCCAGCGAGCCCTCCGGCATTCCGGCCGGCTTCAACCCTTACGACATTTCCAACAGCGGCAGCGATATTGCCGGCCTGTTCGAATTCTCGCTGGCCGCCCGCATCCGCCTCACCGATGTGCTCTCGCTCCGCCTGGGATATCAAATCTACGACATCACCTCGCTGGCCTTGGCCCCGCGGCAGTTGGGCGGCTTCGACCATGGCGGCAACGTCGCCTTCGACGGCCTCTCTATCGGCCTGCAAGCAACCTGGTAACTGCGCCCCTCTGAGACGCGGCTGGCAAGTGGCTTGCCGGCACGCCCCTGAGGGTGGCCGAGAAATGACTTCCCGATTTCCGTAGCCCAGGCATTTATGCCTGGGATTACCGGCATTGCCCAAATCCCAAGCCCGATTTCCCCCATCCGCCAAAGGCGGATGGGGGAAATCGGGCCGCCAGCCCACGGGATTTGCGTCCCAGGCATAAATGCCTGGGCTATGGAAAAACAAGCAAAACCGGGAAGTAATTCTTCGCCGGCCCGCCAAGCGTAGCGATGGGTGGATTTTTTGCGTCTCCCGCCCGTTGCTTTTGCTCTGGACACCCCCCTATATTTCAGCGCCGGCGAGTCTCCCTCCCCGCCCGCCCCTGACGCCCGAAGTTATGGCTTTCCCCGCCGGTTTCCGTTAAATTAATCTGGTCGCACCGGACACTAACACTCATGCGAGATTATGCGTACCCCCCAAGGTATGGATATAATCGCGCGGTCCATGGAGTGGCAGGATGGTCGAACAGGATCTGAGTACAGCCAGCAGCAACCTCTGTCCGCCGAATCCCGGCTTAACCGCGGCGCGGCTTTGGCCCCCCGCGTGGCGTTATGGACTGGCGCTGCTGCTGGTGGCGCTGGCCGCCGTATCGCGTTGGGCCCTGGGGCAGGCCGTGGGGCAATTGCCGCCTTATATCACCTTCTTCCCCGCGGTCATGCTCGCCGCCATCCTGGCCGGCCTTGGGCCCGGGCTCTTTGCGACCCTGCTCGCGGCATTGGCTGCCGATTACTGGTTCATTCCGCCCTACGGGTCGTTCACGATTAGCAGCTTTGCCGACGCGGTGGGCATCGGCTTGTTTTCCAGTATGGGCCTGTTCATGAGCGTGGTGGCCGAGTTTTATCGCCGCGCCCGGCAGCGCGCCGCGGCCTTTGAAAAGCAACTGGCGGTGCGAGACGAACAGGCCCGCGCGGCCGACGAGATCCGCCGGCAGAAGGACCTCCTGGCCGTGACGCTCTCGAGCATCGGCGACGGCGTGATCGTGACCGATTCCCAGGGCCGCGTCACCTCGCTCAACGGCGAAGCCGAGCGCCTGACCGGTTGGACGAGCGACGAGGCCCAGGGCCGGCCGCTGCCCACGGTGTTCAAGATTGTCAACGAGCAAACCCGCCGGGCGGTGGAAAGCCCGGTCGACAAGGTGTTGCGGCTGGGGACCGTGGTAGGCCTGGCCAACCACACGGTGCTGATCGCCCGCGACGGCCGCGAAATCCCCATCGACGACAGTGCCGCGCCCATCCGCGAGCCGGGTGGCACGATGCAGGGGGTGGTCCTGGTCTTCCGTGATTTCACCCAGCGCAAGCTCGCCGAGCGCGCCCTGGCGCGGCTGGCGGCCATCGTCGAGTCTTCCGACGACGCGATCCTCTCCAAGGACGTCGGCGGATTCATTCAGACCTGGAATGCCGGCGCCGATCGCCTCTTCGGCTACCGCGCCGACGAGGTCATTGGCCGGCCCATCACGCTCCTGCTGCCGCCGGAGCGGATGAGCGAGGAAGAGCAGATCCTCGCTCGGTTGCGGGACGGCCAGCTCATGGAACATCTGGAGACCGTCCGCGTGGCCAAAGATGGCCGCCGCATCGACGTCTCCGTGACCGTCTCGCCGGTCAAGGATCCGCAAGGCCACGTGATCGGCGCCTCGAAGATCATCCGCGACATCACCCAGCAGAAGCAGGCGCAAGCGACCGTGCTCCGCGCCAAAGAGGAATGGGAGCGGACTTTCCACAGCGTGCCCGACCTGATCGCCATCCTCGATCACAACCACCGCGTGGTGCGCGTGAATCGGCCCATGGCCGATCGGTTGGGCCGCGAGCCCGAGCAGTGCGTGGGGCTGCGCTGTTTCGAGGCCGTCCACGGCATGCAGTGCCAGCCGGCGTTCTGCCCCCATGCCCTGACCCTGGCCGACGGAAAGGAGCATACCGCCGAAGTGCACGAGGATCGCTTGGGCGGCCATTTCCTCGTGAGCACCACTCCGCTGCGGGCCCCCGACGGACACATGTTCGGTTCCGTCCACGTCGCCCGCGACATCACCGAACGCAAGCAAAAAGAGCAACAGCTTCGCCAGCTCAATCGCACCCTCCGCGCCCTGAGCAACAGCAATCAGGCTTTGATGCGCGCCGGCGACGAAGACGGCTACCTCCACGAAGTCTGCAAGATCGTCACCGAGGATTGCGGCCACGCCCTGGTCTGGATCGGCTTTGCCGACAACGATCAAGCCCGCAGCGTCCGCCCCGTAGCCTCCGCGGGCTTCGACGAAGGTTACCTGGATACTCTGCAACTCTCCTGGGCCGATAGCGAGCGCGGCCGCGGCCCCACCGGCGTGGCCATCCGCACCGGGCAGGTCTCCGCCTGCCGCGACATGCAGACCGATCCCGAGTTCCTGCCTTGGCGCGCCGAGGCCCTCCGCCGCGGCTTCACCTCGTCGCTGGCGCTGCCGCTGGTGACCGAGGGGCGGCCCTTCGGCGCCTTGACCATCTACTCCCGCGAACCCGACCCCTTTTCCGACGACGAGGTGCGATTGCTCCGCGAGCTCGCCGACGACCTGGCCTGCGGCATCAGCATGCTGCGGCTGCGGCAGTCCCACGCGCGGGCTGAAGCGGAAGTGCGCCGCCAGCGCCAGTGGCTCGGCGTCACTCTCAGCAGCATCGGCGATGCCGTGCTGGCCGTCGATACCGGCGGCCTCGTCACGTTCCTCAACCCCGCCGCCGCCGCGCTCACCGGCTGGAACGCGGAGGAGGCCCTGGGCCGGCCGGTCGCCTCCGTCTTCCGCACCGTCCACGAAACGACGCGGCTCCCCGCCGCCGACGTGGTGGCCGAGGTGCTTAGCCGCAAGCAAATCGTGGCCCTGGCCAACCACACCGCGCTGCTGACCAAAGACGGCCGCGAGGTGCCCATCGAAGACAGTGCCGCCCCCATCCTCGATGCGGCCGGAGAGGCGGCCGGCGTCGTGCTGGTATTTCACGACGTCACCGAAAAGCGTCGCGCCCAGCAGGCCTTGCAGGCCAGCGAAGAGCGGCTGCGGCTGCTCTCCGACGTGGCTTCCCAATTGCTCTTTAGCGACCAGCCGCAGCGAATCGTGGAGTCGCTCTGCCGGAAGATCATCGAGCATCTCGGCGGCGACGTCTTTTTCAACTACCTCGTCGACGAGTCGAATGGGCGGCTGCACCTCAACGCCTGCGCCGGCGTCCCCCAGGAGACGGCCGCGGAGGTCGAGTGGCTGGACTTCGGCGTGGCGGTGTGCGGCTGCGTGGCCCGCGACGGTCGCCGCGTCGTGGCCAGCCGCATTCAGACCACGCCCGACAATCGCACCGATCTGGTCCGCTCCTTCGGCGTCCAGGCTTATGCCTGCCATCCCTTGCTCAACCAGGGCGAGGTCATCGGCACGCTTTCGTTCGGCTCGCGAACCAAAACCGAGTTCACCGAGGACGAGTTGGCGCTGATGAAGGCCGTGACCGACCATGTCGCCATCGCTATGCAGCGCGTCCGCCTCGTGAAATCGTTCGAGAGCCACGCCCAGAAAGCCCAAGCCGCCAACCTGGCCAAGAGCCAGTTCCTCGCCAACATGAGCCACGAGCTGCGCACGCCCATGAATGCCATCCTGGGCATGATCGAGCTGGCGCTGGCCGAGCCCTTGCCCGCCGCGGCCGGCGACTATTTACAGACCGCCCGCGAATCGGCCGACGTGCTCATGGAGCTGCTCAACGAGGTCCTCGATCTCGCGCGGATCGAGTCCGGACGGTTCGATCTGGAAGCGGCCCCCTTCAGCCTCCGCAAAACCTTGGAACAGGTCGTCAAAACCCTCGGCGTCCGCGCCAGCGAAAAAGGACTGGAACTGATCTGCAACCTGCCGCCGGAAGTGCCCGACGCCCTCGTGGGCGATCCCTTGCGATTGCGGCAGGTGCTGGTGAACCTCGTGGGCAACGCCATCAAGTTCACGCCCAGCGGCGAAATCGAGATCCGTACCACCGTCCGTTCCCAGGATTCCCGGCAGGTATCGCTGCAGTTCGCCGTGGCCGACACCGGCATCGGCATCTCGCCCGAGGATCGCCAACGCATCTTTGCTCCTTTCACGCAGGCCGATGCTTCCACCACGCGGCGCTACGGCGGTACCGGCCTGGGCCTCACGATCTCCCAGAAACTGGTCGAATTGATGGGCGGCCGCATCTGGCTGGAAAGCCAGAGCGGAAAGGGCAGCACCTTCTACTTCACCGCACAACTCACGCTCCAAGCCGACGCCGCGGCCGCCCACGGCCTGCCCGAGATCCGCAGCTTTCGCGGCCTGCCGGTGCTGGTCGTTGCCGAGAATCCGGCCGTCCGCCATTTCCTCCAGCAAACCGTGGCCAGTTGGTCGATGAGCCCCGACGTCGTCGCCGATCCGCCCGCCGCCTGGCTCAGGCTCAAGAAAGCGGCCTCCGCGGGCGCGGCCTACCGCCTGGTGTTGGCCGACTGCGCCATGGCCGGGGTCGACGAGGCGACCTTGATCGAGCAACTGCGTGCGGACCCGCGGGTGGCCGGGCCGATCATCCTCATGCTTTCCGCCAGCCATCAGCGCGACCAGCGCGAGCGATTCCGGCAACTCGGCGCGATTTGCCTGGACAAGCCGGTCTCGCAGTCCGACCTGCTACTGGCCGTCGCCAATGCGCTGGGCGTCGAACGTCAAGCCGCCCCGCAGGTCCCGCTGCCCGCGTCGCCGCTGCCGCCGCCCACGCGGCAATTGCGCGTGCTCTTGGCCGAGGACACCCGCGCGAATCAGAAGCTGGTGATCCACGTCCTCACCAAGCGCGGCCACCGCGTGGAAGTTGCCGCCGACGGCCAGCAGGCCCTCGACCTGGTCGAGCAGCGAGACTTCGACGTCGTGCTGATGGACGTGCAGATGCCGCGAATGGACGGTTTTCAGGTGACCGCCGCCATCCGCAAACTCCCCATCCCCAGCAAGGCCCGCCTGCCCATCATCGCCATGACGGCCCATGCCCTCAAGGGCGACGAAGATCGCTGCCTGGAGGCCGGCATGGACGACTATCTCAGCAAGCCCATCAACAGCCGGCAACTGACCGAATTGGTGGAGCGGCTGGGCCATGCGTCGCCCGCGCCGGGGTAGAAGCCGCGAATGAACTCCGATAAACCCGGATGCGGAAGCCTGCGATAAGAACTCCGTCGCATTCTTCCGTATTCATCTGTGTTGATCCGTGTTCATCCGTGGCTAACTTCTTTCTTTCCTCCGTCTTCCGTATGCATCTGTGTTGATCCGTGTTCATCCGTGGCTAACTTCCTTCTTTCCTCCGTGCCCTCGGTGTCATTACTCCGCCGCGCGGCCCACCACCAGCCGCGTTCCCGCCGCCGACGAAATAACCACCCCGGGAATCGTGAGCCGGCCCGCCGCGTCGGCCGTAACAGGCCGGGCCGGGGCGTCGCCCACTCGCACCATAATCCGCTCGGCGCCGTGGATCTTGAACCGCTGCACCCGCCGCAGCGTCACGTCGGTCCGCACCGGATACGCGATTCCCGGATAATCCGCCAGCAGCGTAATCGCGTACCGGCCCGGCTCGTCGCCCACGTCCTTCCAGTCCATGCCGCGGTTCATCCAACCGATGGTGTCGCCGTCGTTCGGCCGGCCGTCGCCCGCGTTGCGGTTGCTCGACGTGTTGGAGAACGCGGGAAAACTCTGGTCGCGGCGGAAGTCGTGGATCCGCTGCTGCCAGGCCTTCACGTCGGCCGGCGCATCGCGGCCGCAAGTCGAGTGCGTGCCGTTGTCCCAGTAGACCGCAAATCCTTGGTGGGCGTCGTTCAACGCGCGATAGAAGGCCGGATTGTTCTCCCAGGGAATCGAGCCGTCCTGCCGGCCGTTGACCAGATACAGCGGAGGCAAGTCCGCCTGGCTCTCGCGGACGAACTTCGTGCTGTCCATCCGCCCCAGCAGCGAAATTCCCTCATCGGTCTTCAACTCGGCCGCAATCGGCCCCACCCAACAACACGGCTCCAGCCGATGGGCGCTGCCCCGGCCCAGATACGTGTAGCAGACGATCGGCACGTTGGCAAACAGCGCCGCGAACAATTCCGGGTGGTGCAGCCCGAACGAGACCGTCCCGCAACCGCCCATCGAACTGCCCGCGCACGACCATTGCGCCGGATCCACCTGGTAGTAATCGCGGACCCAGGCGAGGATCCACAGGTTCCGCCGCTCGGTGTAGTTGCTGGGCACGCCGGTCGCCATCTGCTCTCGGTCGTAAATCTTCGAATTGTAGCCGTACCAGCAAGTCCATATCGCGGGCATCCCTCCGTCGCCGGCCTCCAGGTGCGGCCGGTTGATCCACACTCGATCCGTGGGCCGTACCACCACCGCATCGCGCTCCACGCGGACGCTGAACTCGAGCGGCAGCCCTTCCCGCCAACCCATGCTGGCGTCGCCGAACAACAGATACTCCATGTTGGCCACCACGCCTCCCTTGGCGTGCAATTCCAACCGCAGCGGCTTATGCTTGCCGGCCCCCGCCGCAGCCGGATGGCCGCCGCGCTGCCAGATCGGCTCCAGCGCGCCCGGCGTCGCCGCCACGCCCCGAGCCAGCGTATTGCCGCCCGGGGTCAACCGCGTGTCTTCCACGCCGCGGGCGTCGCTCTGCGTCACGGCGAAGAACAGCTTGCCTTGCAGGCTCTCCTCGACCGTGTGTACGAACAGCCCGCCCGCAGGATCGAGCCGCCGGCCGCCGTGGAGCAAATATCCCACCGCTTCGCCGTGCGGCTTCTTCTGGTCGAACGACGCCGGGTCGGCCCACCAATCCCGCGCGCTATGCCGCTCGACGTGATGGCCCACCCGCCGGGCCTGGGCCACGTCGTGGATGGGCTCGCCGGCCACGTAGACGTTGAAAGTCGTGCCCGCGGCGGTTTCCGCTTCCTTCCAGGTCAAGAACACCTGGCCGCCGTGGGCGACCGCACTCAACTGGCTCACCGTCGCGGCGGCCGCCGCCGTATTGCCCAGCGTCAAGGCCAACGCCACGGCGCAGGCCGCGCGGAGCCAATCAACTTTAGCTTTGGCTGCGGCCACGAAGGCCTCGGTACAGATATTCCTCACGATCGTGCTCCGGAGTTCATGGATTGTGGGGCGATTGTTGCGAAAGTCGATTATCGAGCGGCCATTTCGCCCCTGTCAAGGGATGGGGCGACTTGGGGTGCGAGCCCGGTGGCGCGTCCCTGAGGAACGAAGACTTCTTGGCGAGCCCGCGGCCTGTCATTCTGAGCGCAGCGAAGAATCTACGCTGGCTCGCCATGCGACGTAGATCCTTCGCTGCGACCAGCCGTGACAGCGATTCGTCAGGAGGACGGCCGCACCCATGCCCTCGCCAGAAGAACTTGCCACACCTGGCGATTTGGGAGCGGTTCGGGTGGCACGTCCCTGAGGAACGAAGGGCGTGGCGCGGATTGCTCTCGGCTTCCCGCAGGAAATATTGCCAGCGGCTTGGTGCCACGGGCTCGCCCGTGCTCGTCGAGTACGTCTTGCGGCCGAGAAGCGGTGACCATCGCCATTCGGCGAAACGTCCACCCAACCGATTGCCACAGACGCGTATGCCGGCACAGTGCCACGAGGACCGAGTTCAGAGCACCGGCAAGATGAATTCACAGCTTGGTGCCGAAGCGGTACAAATCGGCGGGGAGAGATACCCCCCCCACTTACCTGCAGAGATTTGGAGCGTGGCAACAATGTCCTTCCATCACCTGCAGCACGTGCAAACAGGCGTCCCTGGTTCTTTCAATCTTGCCGCGCATTTCGGCGACAGTGTATCGCTGACCAACATCCTTTGCAGTACGTCGGCCATGCGCAATCGCGTGCCGGTTCTCAAGAAGCTCGCCGATAAGTCCGATCAAGCGATTGTCGGGAACGATTGGACGAGAGATCCCGAAAACTGCCCATATTGTTTCAAGGTGCGTTGTGCGATAAAACTGTCCGGTTCCTGGATTCGGCATCACATCAGCACGCACGAGTACGGGGTCTGCAGCGACCAGCCGCTGAAAGAACTTCAACCGGCGATCCCACTTGCTCTTCGTTTGGGACGAGTCGTGCATGGCGTCTAGTGCGTCATCGAGGCCAATCCCAAGAAGCTCCGATCGGATGGCGCCGGGTGGCTTCGTGAGTTTATTGAGCTCGCTTATTCCGGCTTGAACTGCAGAACAAATTGAATACTCCCAGACTGCGTACAATTCCACAAACAACAGGCCCTTCGAAATCGCTGCCTGAGCCGCCGAATCGTCCGGGCACACGGCGCGGAAATGCGATTCAGCGTCATGTAGCCGCTGAAGAACTTCAGTCGTCGCGACGTGAAACATAGGGCTTACCCAGGAACCTATCCCTGCAGAATTCAATACGCCCCGCAACCATTACGGCAGAATTCGTCGCTCCAGTGGTTAGTTCCCGAAGTTCCCTGGACGCCATCCATTCGTCGATTCGCTTGGAAACCAGCTTTTCCCTCTCCTGAATTGCCAAAGCGGCCCCGACAGCAACAGCCTCGAAAAGATTTAGCGGCGTAATGCCTCTTCTCGTTGGTCGAACAATACCATTAGGGATAACAGATGCTAGTTGCAAAAATGTGCTCTCAAAGATCGTCTTTCCCTCACTGCAGTCGAAAGACCTGGCCATATCTTTCATGTAGTCATTCAAAAAATCAACGACAATGTGCCCAAACTTCTTATACCGACGCAGATAGGCAAAAAAGCGCAGTACGCACTCCTCCCGTGTGCCATCTTCCTCCTGCCGCGCCGTCAACCTGACGGCCTTTCGGAAGTTCTGGTCTTTCGCCATTTCGTCAAGGAATTGAGCGAACGGTCCGCGGAATACGCACCCCCTAACCTCCTGATCTGTCAGAGCGACGCCTCCCGTATTGAGCCGCTCAAACAAGTCAAAACGCACGATGGGATCGCTCTTGTCGCTGAGCGTTACAACCTTGATGGGGCGTAATTCAAACTGAAGGCGGAGTGTATCTGGCAGATCGTCGTAGGTCAGCCCGTTGAAGTGCGTGAGCTTCTCTAAATCGCTGAGTCGCAGCGCTCCTCCCTTCACATCCATGCGGTCTCGAAGCTTCTGATTTCCCGCGAATTTGACAATCGTGCTAATCCTCTGAACGCCATCCACGAGTTCCCACGTACCATCGGCGTTTGTGGCCATGAACAGACTCGGGACAGGTATTCCGAGAAAAATGGACTCAATGAGCTGTGAACACCTCTTGTTATCCCAGCGAAACTGCCTTTGATATACGGGGGCAATGTCAATTGCCTTGTTCTCAATCATTGACATGACTTGCTGCAGAACGATGTCAAACGTATCAAAATCTACTGTTCGGCGCTGCGACTGCAGTTGTTCGGCCAAGCGGGCGGCCGCGTCGCTTGGCTGTCGTGTTCGCTGTGGGAATTTCGGCATAGCACAGAACCCTTTTCACGATGGCTGTCATACTGCAGTATGGCGCCCCATGGTTATACATGCAATCACCTGCGCGTCGCTCTCTCATCATGGAGAGCGGCCCGCGTCTTGGTGGCGCAGTAGTTTTATACGCCGGGCCGCTTTTTCCTTGAACTTGTGCCAGCCGCTACGGTAGGATGCCCTGCGAGTCTCGGCGTACCAAGAGCGCAAAGGTGTGTATCCTTGACCGCATTGCCTTCCACCCCGTTCCGTGTCCGGCATCGACCCGTTGGACGCGACAGGCGATTCCCGCTTGCAATCGCCCCGCGCGGCGTGCATCATTTGCCACCCCTCGAACAGCAAACCGCTATACACACAACGGACCCTTTGACAGACACCCATAGGTGGCAAAATGGAGCACATACCCCAGAAGACGTAACAAGTTACGGCGGCCGACCGCGCCGCAAGGCACTGCAAGCCAAGGACTTGCCACCGAGTCGATTCGACGTAAAAATCGAACGCCTGACGCATGCGTTCGACATTCGACACCGCACAACGGTGGGTTGTCCCCTCGCTGCCTTTGAGGAGCCGGAAACGAGTCGAACACCTGTGTTTTTCTTGGTGTTCGACAGCGAAAGGAAGCCGGCGGCCGGCGGCACGATGCAGGGGGACACCGCCCGGCGTTTTTCCCTTCCCCTGCCCACCTTCCACCGTTCACCTTCCACCGCGAGCAACACCCCATGACCTACCACCTATTGACCATGCTTACGCTCGGGCTGCTCACCATGCTGCCCTGGCAGTCGCAATCCGCGTCGGCGGCAAACGGGGCTGAAATGCCGCTGCGAAATCGCCTCCAGCCCGTGGCCAAGCTGAGCGGCCTGCGGATCGACGGTTACTTCGTCTGGTGCGGTTCGGTCATCAAGGTCGGCAACACCTACCACATGTTCGCTTCGCGCTGGCCGGCGGCCACGAAATTCCCCGAGGGCTACCGCACCCACTCCGAGATCGTGCGGGCGACCGCGACCCGAGCCGATGGCCCGTACACCTTCCAAGAGGTTGTGATCGGCAAGCGCGCTGCGGGAAAATGGGATAGCAGCATGGCCCACAATCCCGCGATCTACCAGGTTGGCTCGACCTTCGCGTTGTTCTATATCGGCTCCGACGAAGGCTCGCGCTACCGCCAGATCGGCGTTGCCACCGCGACGGCGATCAGCGGCCCGTGGGCCCGCAGCGAGCAGCCGCTCGATCTGGGCCTGAAGACCGACGCCAATAACCCCGCCGCCTGCTTCGAGCCGGATGGCCGCATCAAGCTCGTGTGGCGGGACAAGGACCTTCACGTCTACGTTTCCACCGCGCCATCCTTGCGGGGACCATACCGAGTGGCCAACGACCGCGTCTGGCCCCAGGCCCGCGTGGAGGATTTCTTTTTCTTCAAGCGCCTGGGCACATACCACCTAATCTGCGAAGACAACGCCGGCAGCATCACCGGCCACCAGCGCTGGGGCGCCCATCTGTGCTCGGCCGACGGCATCGGCGGGTGGAAGAAGTACGCCCCCGAAACCGTCTACGACCACCAGATCCGTTGGACCGACGGCACGTCGCTCCAGGCCGTCCGGCGTGAGCGGCCCTGGCTGTTGATCGAGGATGGCAAAGCCACCTGCTTGTTTACCGCCGTCTACGACGGTCTGCAGACCTGGAACCAACCGGTGCCGATTCGCCCGCCCTGGGACCTCCGGCCATAGCCTGCGCGATGCTCAGTTCGCCGCGGCGATCTTCCATTGCAGAATGCCGCCGGAAAACTTCGGTTGCAGCCGCACTTCCAACCGCAGGCCGCGGGTCGTGACCGGGGTGAAGTCAACGCGGTTGAACTGGTCGCGATTCACGCCGTAATGGCCCGCCCCTTCGACCGGCTTCCAGCGGTCGCCGTCTTGGAAGAGCAGCCGCCAGCTTTGCGGCACTCGGCAGCCGCCGTGCCCGGTGTCGTCGAACCAATAGAGTTCGACGCTGGAAACGCGCTCCGGCTTGTCGAAATAGCGATCGACCCATTCGTTGGTTCCCTTGTGGTCCCACCAGGTCAGGCGAGGAATGTGCGCGTCGGCCGAGTTCTTCGGCAGCCGGCTCTCGAAACACGCTTCGACGCTGTCGGACGGTAGACACCAGGAGGCGTCCCACGGCGCCGGCTTGCTGCGGAACCACACGGTCATCTCGTTCGGACCGCGATTTTCCCAGAGGCAATAGGGGATCGCGGTGACCGCTTCGCTCTTTCCCGCGGGCAGGATTTTCACCGCCACGATGCCGCCCAACAGGTCCGGCCGCTCGACAACCTCGAACCGCGCGTCCTTGCTCAGCACTCGGGCGAGCACCCGGCCGCCGTTGTCGGCGCCCTCGGCGCAATAGACCAGCGGACCGCGCTCGATAGCCCACTTGTCCACGTCATCTTTCACCTTCGCATGGGCCGCGACCCGCCGCACCGGCATCGGCAGATCCAACTCGATCTTGTCGCCCGCCTGCCACGTGCGATGGATCTGGGCGAAACCCTTCTCAATGGCTAGCGCCACCGGCTGGCCGTTCAGCGCCAGTGTAACCTCGGGCCGCAATCGATCGTCATAGCGGTAGAGGTCGCTGGGCACCGGTTCACTGCGGGCCCAGCCGGGGATCCGCACGTTGAGCGTGAAGGTCGCCTTCGTCCGCGGCCTGACGGTGATGGTCACCTTGCCGTCCCAGGGATAGCGGGTCTCTTGCCGCAGTTCGACGGGCGTCTCGGCCACGACCAGCCGCGCCGTCCCCGCGGAAAACAAGTTGACATACGCCTCGCCGCCGCGCGTGGCATAGAAATAACCGGCCAGTTCCGGCAGGAATCGGACCACGTTCACCGGGCAGCAGGCACAGCCGAACCAGGGGCTCCGCTTGTAGCCGGCGCCGCTGGCCAACGGGTTGGGGTAGAAGAACTCGCTGCCCGTCAGGGCCACGCCGGAGAGGAAACCGTTGTAGATCACCCGTTCCAGCACGTCGAGGTACTTGGCGTCGCCGTGCAGCAGGAACATCCGCTCGTTCCACAGCGCATTGGCAATCGCCGCGCAGGTTTCGTTGTACGCCGTCGTATTGGGCAGCTCGTAGTTTTCGCCGAAGGCCTCACCGGCATGTCGGGCGCCGATGCTGCCGGTGAGGTAAAGCTTCTTGGCCACGACGTTTTCCCAAATGCGGTCGATGGCCTTGGTATAGCCCTCGTCGCCGGTCAAGGCGGCCACGTCGGCCACTCCGCTGTAGAAGTAGCCGGCGCGAACGGCGTGGCCCACAGCTTCATCTTGTTCGGCGATCGGCTTGTGGTCCTGTTGGCCGGCGCCACGGAGCTTGTGTGTCTCGGCGTGCCCGCGAAGCTCGACGAAGTACTTCGCCAGTTCGAGATACTTTTGCCGGCCGGTGGCGCGGTAGAGCTTGCACAGCCCGATCTCGACTTCCTCGTGGCCGGGCGGTTCCTGAATTTTTCCGGGACCGAACGTGTTGCAGAGCAGATCGGCGCTTTTGATCGCCACGTTGAAAAGGGTCTTCTTGCCCGTGGCTTGGTAATGGGCCACAGCCGCTTCGTACATATGGCCGACGTTGTAGAGCTCGTGGCTCTGGCTTTCATTGACCCAACGGGCCTTCCCCGACATGCCGGGCATCTTTTCCGGAGGTAACAGCCGCCGCGCGGTATAGAGGTATCCATCCGGTTCCTGCGCCGCGGCGATCTTCGCGATCAGCTCGTCCAGATACTTGTCCAACTGCGGGTCGGGCGCCAGCGCCAGCGAATAGGCGGCGCCTTCGATCACCTTGTAAACGTCGGAATCGTTGAACGGAATGCCGATGAACTCGCCTGGCATGAGCTTGCCCGCCTTGGCGAAGTTGTCGATGCGGCCGGTCTCCTCGCACCTCTGGAAGTCGTATCGCACGGTGACCTTCCGGTTGGTCTCCATCCGCGGCCGCCAGAAGCCGTCTTCCACGCTCACCGCGGTGAATGGCACGGGCTGAACCGGATAATCCTTGGGGGGCGCGGCCCGTGCGGTTGTCGCCAATAAGCACGCAAGCACAAGAAACCTGGCGATGGCATTCATGGTGTAACTTTCATCCGGCATGTCCCATTTTCCAAATCCGCTTGGATACGATTCCAGCGGCGTCAGTTTTCCTATGTTAACAAAGGAACTCGCAACGATCCAGTTGGCAGAACAACCCTTGCTCCGGAACACGGCTGATCAAATCAAGCAAATACCTGTACCGGAGACTCTGCGGAGGGGTAAGACGAGGCGTGAAAAGCACCGGGTATCTGTCGCCGGCAATTCGGCCGGGCTGTGCTGCGGTGATCTGCCGGCCATTGAGGGCGAACTGCGGGAAACGTAAGATGAAACGCAAGACAACCGCGTCATAAAAAAACATCGCCAGGAGATGACGGCCGTGAGACGAAACTTGATCGTTGGGGTGCTTCTCGGCATGGGAATCGTGGCCCTCGGGCCGCGCGGTGCGGTCGTCTCCCAGGCCGTCGAGGTAGAGGCGGCACGCGAAGGCAACATCTGCCTCCGCGGCAGCCTCGCCAACGCGCGGCTCCAGTTCGAGCGGACAAAGAAGGGACACGTGGCCTTTATCGGCGGCTCGATCACCGAAATGGAAGGCTACCGGCCCATGGTCTGCGAGGTTCTCAAGCGGCGGTTCCCCCAGACCGAGTTCGTCTTTACCGCCGCCGGCATCTCGTCGACCTGCTCGACTACCGGCGCGTTCCGCCTCGCCAGCGACGTGCTCAGCAAGGGGCCCGTGGACCTGTTCTTCATCGAGTTTGCCGTCAACGACGACCAGGACGCGCACCACACCCGCCGCGAGTGCATCCGCGGCGTCGAAGGCATCCTCCGCCAGGCACGCCGGCACAACCCGAAAATGGATATCGTGATGACCTACTTCGTCAACCCGGGCATGATCGATACGTATCGCGCCGGCCAGGTGCCCTTGTCCATTGCCGCCCATGAAGAGGTGGCCCGGCACTACGGCATCTCGACCATCCACCTCGCCAAGGAGGTGACGCAGCGAATCGCGGCGGGCGAGCTGACGTGGGAAAAGTTCGGCGGGGTGCACCCGGCCCCGTTCGGAAACGCCATCTGTGCCGGGATGATCGACGCTCTGCTCGGCCGGGCGTGGAACGTGCCACCGGCGGCCGGCGCAGCGATGATCGATTACCCAATGCCCCAGCCGCTGGACCCGCTCAACTATGCCAACGGCCGATTCGTCGATCCCAAGGAGGCGGCTGTCAAACAGGGCTGGCGGCTGGAAGTGCCTGCTTGGAAAGCATTGAGGGGCTCGACCCGAAGTCGCTTCGCGCAGATCCCCATGCTTTCGGCGGACGAACCGGGGGCGGAGTTGACTCTCCAGTTCACGGGGACGGCCGTAGGAGCCTATATCGTGGCCGGTCCGGACGCCGGGGTGGTGGAAGCCCGCGTCGACGGCCGGGCGCCGGTGGAAGTGAATCTGCTGCACGCCTTCAGCAAAGGATTGCACTATCCCCGCACGGTGATGCTGGGCACCGACCTGCCCCCCGGCCCGCACACCTTGGTGCTTCGCATCAGCCCGAAGACCCACGGGACTGGCCACGCCATGCGGATCATGCAGTTCGTGGCCAATTAGCCCGGATGACAATCCGGTATCAGCACGGCGGGCCAATCGGCTCGCGCGGCGTCAAACGACGCCATACACGGCCCGGCCATGGACGAGCAATGCGCGAACGTTGAACCGCGGCGTTTGCTGATCCTCTCCACGGGACGGGAGATCGAAGAGCAGCAGGTTCGCTTCATCCCCCGCCGCCAGATCGCCGCAGACCAGGTCCAGCAAGCGGGCCGGATTCCGGGTGGCCATCGCGATGGCATGCTGCAGATCCAGGCCGGCGAACTGCATCACGTTGACGATCCCCGCCGTGATCGGAAGCCCGGCGCCCGCCAGGATTCGCCGTTGCCCGGCCACCACGATCCGCCCCTCCGGCAGAATCTCCACTTCGCAGAGATTGCCGCGGTGACGGCCCGGCGGCAAGCCTGCCAACCCGGAAAGATCGCTTATCAGGATGCAGCGCTCGGGGGATTTCGCCCGCACGAAGGTTTTCACCACTTCGGGCGACAAATGGTGTCCATCGACGATCAAGCTCGCCAGCAAGCGATCCTCGGCCAATTGCGACCAAATGTAGTTGGGGTGCCGCCGCAACAGCGGATGGGCCCCGTTGCCCAGGTGCGTGCTGAGTCGTGCCCCCGCGTCGGTGGCGGCGACGATCTGTGCCGTTTCGGCAGCGGTGTGACCGATGGCAACCACCACTCCGCTCGACACCGCCCGGGCGATGAACGCCGGCGCCTGCTCGTACTCGGCCGATAGCGTCACCAGGCGAATCCTACCACCCGCCGCTTCTTGCAAGCGCTCGAATTCTTCCCAGTCGGGCGGCCGGCAGTGCTCGCGCGGATGGGCTCCCCGCGGGCCGTCATCCGCGGAGATATAGGGCCCCTCGAGATGAATCCCGGGAATCCGCCGCGCCAATTCCGCCGACTCTTCGCAAGCCCGGCCAATGGTGGCCAGCGAGTGTCGCAAGACGTCGAACCCCGCCGTGGTCACCGTAGGCAGAAACTGAGCGACCCCGAACGGGCTCATCTTATCGACCAATTGGGCAACCAATTCCGGCGTTAGATCCCCCGCGCAAAACTCGTGTCCGCCGTAACCGTTGATCTGAATGTCGATCAGGCCGGGGGCGATCCATGGGCAATGGCTGGCCGAGGGGTCCGACATCGCGCAGGGCTCGACGGCGACGATTCGTCCGTCGCCGATCTGATAGCGGAAGGGCACCCCGGTATCGAAACGCCGCGCGACAAACTGCATCGTCATCTTCTTCGGAACCAGAAAGGAACCATTGGATCACGGACCAAGCCCAGGGGTTGCAACCCCTCGGGGCCTTTTGCGGTTGCCAATGGTCGACTTGTTTTCTTTTCGCGCCTCAGCGTGTCACAGTCGAGGGCACAACCACCACCGCGGTCCGCGACGCCTGCCAGCGCTGGGGATACGCCGGATTATTGGAGACCGATTGCGGCGCATAATCGTCATCCAGCAGATCCGGATTGACGCGCGGACGGGAGTTGGAAAGCCCGTACCACTGCATACTCGTCACGCGGTACAGCCGCTGGTTGGCGCGAAATTCCGCCCGCTGTTGGACCAGCGCCCGAGCGTCCTGACACTGTTGCTGGTAGGGTTGGTACGACTTCGCCTCGACTTTGGCGGTGGTTTCGCCCGGCGTACGAACAGTCAGCGAAAACGGCGGTTTGGCATCCGGCGTTTCTGCCCAAGCGGGCAGGGCCAGGATGGTCACAAAAAAGAGAGCCGCGAACGAGAGCTTTTTCATGCGTAATGCTCCTTATCCTCTACGCGGTTGGATCGGCATTCAGACAGCTACTCTCGATTTCGGTCCGCCGGTACCGATTATATTAGAAGTTCTCGCCGCGAAGACCTTGCCGGCGACGAAACTAGCAAAAACTAGGCAGCTTAGAAAGGGCAGGAAACCCCTTCACGCCAAATGCCTGCAAAAACGCGGCGACAGGGCGGTGGCTACTTCGTGTTGGGCGCAACCGGGGGGTGGTCTCCGCTTGACGCCTTTCCTGTCCCCCATCACGTCAGCGGACCACGGGGTAAATCCAGGAATCCCGCATAAGCCGACGCATCCCCCCGGACCACCAGCACGTATAGCAGTCCGGCCTCCTGCCAGGTCGACGTGGAACAATTGCCCGTCGCCAGGAAAGGACAAACCGGCGGTGCGGCCGGCGCGCCTGCCACGGTCCGCCGGACGACATACAGCGTCGCCTGGGCCCCCCCCGGTCCCGCTAAATCGTAGGCCAGTCCAGCGCGGTCCAAAAAGCCTTGGATGGCTCGCCAGCGCACGCCCCGCAGGGGAAGGACGGCACGGCTCAGCGGCAAAGCGGACGGAGGCGCTACGTCGTCGACGAACTGTGCGGGGCCGCGAGTTTCAGAGACGTAAAAACCCAGTCCTTCGCTGACCACGCTTTGCGGCGTAAATTGATGTGCCGCGCGCCATTGGAGCACCGCCACCAAGGCGGGAACGGCGACGGCGGCCAACACCGATGCGGCCACCACCCAGCGAAAATAATGGTTGCGGAGTCGCCGCGAGGCGGGGGCAACCGTTCCCCCGACGGCGGCGACGGCGGCCATATCCGCGGACACCCGCCCCTCGACCGCTTCACTCGTTGCCAGGCGGACCAGCAACCGATCGGCCAACCCGGCCGGCGGCGGCACATCTTGGATCGCCCCCGCCAAGGTCGCATCAAGCTTTTGCAGCCGCGTGAAAAGCTCCTCGAATTCGGCGTTCGCGGCCAGTTCGGCGGCCAGCGGCGCCAGCCCGGGATCGCCGACATCGTCCGAACCGGGACGGCAGGCATCCATCGCCTCCAGGATCCGCCGATCCTGCATCGGTTGCTGATCCATTGGGTCACCCTCGCTGGCCGGCAACCCCTGACTCCCGGGGGAGTTGGTCCGGCTCGAACAACGTTGCTCGCAAATGCACTTTCGCCCGGGCTAATCGACTCATGACCGTGCCGATGGGTAGCTTCAACGCCTCGGCAATCTGTCGATACGAGCAATCTTCGAAATAGAACATCATCACCACCAAGCGAAAGTCCGGCGGCAGTTCGTCGAGCGCCTGCTGTAAACGCTCTCGATCGATCGCATCGTCATCGGGGATCTCTGCGGGAATGCTCTCCAGGCTCAACCGCAAATCCCCGAACGGTTTGGGGCGGCGTTTTCGGCACGCCTTCAAAAAGTCGTTGCGGAGAATCGCGTATAGCCAACTCCGCGTGTTATCCACCGAGCGAAGCTGTTCCAAATTCTGCTGCGCCGACAGAAACACTTGCTGAGTCAGATCCTCCGCATCGGCAGCGCAGCCCGATAGCCGATACGCATAACGATAGATCGCCTGATGATGCTCGGCGACCAATTGGGCGATCTTCGTCCCGGTTCGCTCGGCAGCCATTCCCGATCCCTCAGTTAAGAGCCATAACCACCCGGCATTATTCCCGCAATCCCCAAGAATCGCCAGAAATAACAGGGAGCTGCCATCATTGTAGCGCTTCCCATCCCGCTCGCACAGTGGGGGGGATGGGGGAGGAGATCGAAGGGTAAAAGGATGCCCGATGAGAAAAACGCGTCTGCCGTTTGCGGTTTTGCAGGGCGGTTCGAGAAAAAACATCCCCGCCGCGCTCCTCATCCTTCGTTACGCAAGCGGCGGACCGCCCAAAATCCAAAATCGGACTTCACCCTTTTTTCGGCCGGGGCACGCGTTTGCCGGAAGCGTGTCGGCGGCGGCCGCCGCGCGGGGACGTTCGCGCGGGTTCGATTTTCACGTCCCCCAACCGTTTGCCCATCTGCGCCCGCATTTGCTGGATGCGATCGCGCAGCGCGGCCGCCCGCTCGAACTCCAAGGCTTCGGCCGCGGCGAACATTTCCGCTTCCAGCTCGTTGAGAAACTCTTCGGTGATGTATTGGGTTTCGTCCCCCCGGCCCACCGCCGCGTTGGAGCTGGCATGGGCGGCCACCGCCGCCTCGATGCCGCCGCGAATGCTCTTGCGGATCGTCTCCGGAGTGATGCCGTGCGTCTCGTTGTATTCCTCCTGCAATTTGCGGCGGCGGCGGGTCTCCTCCACCGCCCGCCGCATCGACTCCGTCACGCTGTCGGCATAGAGAATCACCTTGGCGTTGACATTGCGGGCGGAGCGGCCGATGGTTTGGATCAGCGAGGTTTCGCTACGCAAAAAGCCCTCTTTGTCGGCGTCGAGAATGGCCACCATCGAGACCTCGGGCAGGTCGAGCCCTTCGCGGAGCAGGTTGACGCCCACCAGCACGTCGAAATGCCCCTCGCGCAGGTCGCGGAGCACTTCCACCCGCTCGAATGCATCCAGTTCGCTGTGCAGCCACTTGCAGCGGACGTCCTGCTTGCTGAAATAGGCCGCCAGGTCCTCGGCCAGGCGTTTGGTCAAAGCGGTGACCAGCACCCGCTCGCCGACCGCCGCCCGGGCGCGGATCTGCTCGAGCAGATGCGGTACTTGCCCCCGCGCCGAGACAATTTCGATTTCCGGATCCAACAGTCCGGTGGGGCGGATCAATTGCTCCACGACCTCTCCGCCGCTGCGCTCCAACTCGTAGGGGCCGGGGGTGGCCGTGACGAAAACCACCTGGTTGACCCGCTGTTCCCACTCGTCGAATTTCAGCGGCCGGTTATCCAGCGCGCAGGGCAATCGAAAGCCGTGTTCCACGAGCGTCACTTTGCGGTTGTGGTCGCCGAAAAACATCCCCCGGATCTGCGGCACCGAAACGTGCGACTCGTCGACGAATAGCAGGTAGTCCTCGGGAAAGAAACTGAACAGCGTATCCGGCGGGCTCCCCGGCGGACGCCCGGAAAGCGGCCGGCTGTAGTTCTCGATGCCCGGACAATAGCCCACCTCCTGCATCATTTCGATGTCGAAGCGGGTGCGGGCGTTGAGCCGCTGGGCTTCCAGCAGCTTGCCTTGGGCCTTGAACGACGCGAGCTGCCGCTCCAACTCGTTCTTGATCTCGTCGATGGCCTGGGCGATCCGCTCCTCGGGAAGCACAAAGTGCTTGGCCGGATAAATGAAAATCTCCGTTTGCCGCTGCACCGCCTCGCCGCTGGTGGGATTGATGATCGAGAGTTGCTCCACCTCGTCGCCCCAGAACTCCACGCGGTAGGCGAACTGCTCGTAGCTCGGCCAGATTTCCACGCAGTCTCCCCGCACGCGAAACCGGCCGGGCTGAAATTCGACGTCGTTCCGCTCGTATTGAATGTCGACCAGCTTGGAGAGGATCACGTCGCGGTCGACCGGGCGCGAAGTGCTCAATCCGACCATCATCGATCGATAATCCTCGGGCGAGCCCAAGCCGTAAATGCACGACACGCTGGCCACGATGATCACGTCGCGGCGGCTCACCAGCGCGCTGGTCGCGGCCAGCCGCAAACGGTCGATCTCCTGGTTGATCGAGGCGTCCTTCTCGATGTAAATGTCGCGCTGCGGGATGTAGGCCTCGGGCTGGTAATAATCGTAGTAGCTGACGAAATAATGCACCGCGTTGTGCGGAAAAAACTCCTTGAATTCCCCGTACAACTGCGCGGCCAAGGTCTTGTTGTGCGACATCACCAGCGTGGGCCGCTGCAAATTCTGAATCACGTTGGCCATCGTAAAGGTCTTGCCCGAACCGGTAACCCCCATCAGCACCTGGTGCTTGCGGCCCGCGCGGAGTCCGCCGGTCAAGGCTTCGATGGCCTGAGGCTGATCGCCGGCCGGCTGAAAGGGGCTTGCCAGTTGGAACATCGGATGGACGCTGTACGGTGGAAAAGGGACCAGCTTGCAGGATGCGCAGTGAACGCCGCAAACGACGCGACACTGCATTTTACATTTCAAAGCTCAGATTTCACATTTTTTCCCCTCTTCCCCCTTCCCCCCCTATTTCCCCGCCAAGGTATTGCCATCGGCAATCGGCAGCAGGTACGGCCGGATCCGCTCCAACGTCTTGGGACCGATCCCGCGGACGCGCCGCAAATCCTGGTGGTCGAGGAACCGGCCGCGGGCGGCACGCGACTGGACGATCCGCTGGGCCAACGTTTCACCGATTCCTGGAAGCTGGCATAACTCGGGCCAGTCCGCCGTATTGATGTCCACGCGAAAGGCGGCCGAGAGCGGCTCCGCCCGCTGGGTTTCGATCAGTCTTCCCTGGAGTCCGCCCTGCGAAATCCACCAGCTCAGGATTCCCGCCAGGGCCAGCAGAACCAACAGCGCCACCCCCGCCTGGTCCGCCAACCGCGGCAGCCAGGGCCAGCGACTCGGTCGATCCTCGCAACGCTGCCGGGGCATAAGGCCAAGAAGGTCCGCTCTCCGTGTCTACAAGCTCCTGACATCCTCATTATGCCAGAAACGCCTGGGCCGGACTACGGGCGCGTGGCCCCTCAGCGGATTTGGTCGCGGAGTTGTTTGGCCTTCACGCTATCCGCTTCCGCCTTGCTGAACTCCCCTTGCTCGTAGTACGCTTTGGCGCGGCAGTAATAGGCGATCGGCAACTGCGGATCGAGCCGGATCGACGCATCGAAGTCGCGAATGGCCTTTTCGAAATCCCCCTTGGCGAGGTAAATGTTGCCCCGGCCGCACAAGACTTGCGGATCGCGGACTCCCAGTTCGATCGCGCGGTTGTAGTCGGCCATGGCACGATCGAGGTCGCCCTGCTTTTGGAAGATCTTGGCCCGCACCACGTAGTTCTCGGCATCCTTCGGCTCCACGCGAATGGCTTCGCCGAGATCGCCGATAGCATGTTCGAAATCGCCGCAGCGGAAATAGGCGTTTCCCCGGTCGCGATAGATCGCGGCCGTCGCGGCGCCCAGCTCGATGACTTTCGAGTAATCCTTCACCGCCTCTTCCAGCTCCTCGTGCAGATCGTAGAATCGCGCCCGGCTCAGATAAGCTTCCACGTTCTTCGCATCGAGCCGTATGGCGGCGTTGAAATCGGCCAGCGCCCGGTCATAGCGTTCCTTGGCGAACAGGGCATTGCCGCGGCCACAGAAGACCGTGGAATCCTGAGAACCGAGTTCGATCGCCCGGGTATAATCGCCGATGGCGTTCTCCAGATTGCCCCGCCGATAATACAGCTTGCCGCGCCCGGCGTAACACTCCGCAGACTGCGGACTGAGTTTGATCGAGGCGTTGAAATCAGCCACCGCCCGGTCGAGGTCGCCCTTTTCGGCATAGATCGACGCCCGGCCCATGAACAACTCGGCCCGCTTCAGGCCCAACTTCAGCGCGCTCTCGTAATCGGCCAGGGCCTTGTCCGGTTCGTGCTGCTGTTGCAGCAGTTGTCCCCGCAACAGGTAGACGTCAGCGCGCTTCGGATCGGCTGCCAGCGCCTCGTTGCATTGCGCGATCGATGAAATCCCGGCAGGCGAGTCGGCTTTCTGGGGCTGCGGTGGCTGCTCTTTTTTCGGCTGCGGCAGTTCGTCCTTCTTCGGCTGCCAATTGACGCGCTCCACCAATCCGTCGTCAGCGTGGGCTCCCAGTTGGCGGGCCTTGGCAATGTCGGCCAGCGCGTGATCGCGATCCCCGCTCCTCCGAAACGCCTCGGCGCGATCCAGATACGCTTGGGCGTTGTTCGGCGCAAGCCGAATCGCCTGGCCGAAGTCGTGAATGGCGCTGTTCCAATCGCCGCGGCGAACTTGCACTTTGCCCCGGCTGGCATAGGCCTCCGCCAGGTCCGGCCGGAGTTCCACCACCCGGCCGTATTCCTTGACCGCTTCGTCGAGATCTTCCTGAAGATCGAAGAACCGTGCGCGGCAGAGATGCGCCGCCACGTTGTGCGGCTCCAAACCCACCGCCGCGTCGTAATCGGCGATCGCGCGGTCGAAATGCTCTTTGGCCATATAGGCGTCGCCGCGGGCGCAGAAGATCGCCGGATCGCGCAACCCAAACTCGATGGCCTGGCTATAATCGGCCGCGGCGTTTTCGAGATTTCCCCGTTTCTGGAAGATCTTCGCCCGCTGCACATAGCAATCCGGCAATTGCGGATTGAGCTTGATCGCTTCGCCGAGATCGACCAAAGCGCGATCGAGGTCGCCCTGCTGCTGCAAGAGTTGCGCCCGCAACAGGTAGGCCTCCGCGCGTTTCGGATCGGCCCGCAGCACTTCGCTGCAATCGGCGATCGCCGCGGGCACGTCGGCCTTTTTGGATTGCAGGCTCGCCCGCCCCAACATCACGTCCGCCATGCTGGCTCCCAATTGGGCCGCCTTGCTGAAATCGGCCAAGGCGCCGTCGCGATCGCCTTTGCGCTGTAGCGCTTTCGCCCGCGACAGGCAGGCTTGCGCGTTCTTCGGGTCCAAGCGGAGCACGCCGCTGAAATCGCGGATCGCGGCGTCCCAATCGCCGCGGTGAAAATACACCATTCCCCGCTCGGCAAAGCCTTCCACCATGTCCGGGCGGAGCTCGATCACGTGACCGTACTCTTTGATCGCCGCATCCGTATTTTCCTGGCGGACGAGACAGCGGGCACGGCTCAAACGGGCCTTGATGCTGCGCGTCTCCAGCCGCAGCGCTTCGTTGTAATCGGCGAGCGCCCGATCGAAATGCTCTTTGGCCAGGTAGGCGTCGCCGCGGGCACAATAGATGTTCGCATCGCGCAGGCCCAACTCAATGGCCTTGCTGTAATCGACGGCGGCGCTCTCGGCGTTTCCCCGTTTCTGGAAGGTCATCGCGCGGCTCACGTAAGACCCGCCCGCCTGCGGATTCAGCCGGATCGCTTCGCTGAAGTCGGCCAGGGCCCCGTCCAGATCGCCCAGATGGGCGCGGATAGCGCCCCGGCCGCAATAGGCGTCGATTTCCTTGCTGCCCAACTGAATCGCCCGTTGGTAATCGTCGAAGGCCCGCTGCACATCGCCGGATCGGTGGAACAACTTGGCGCGGATGAGATACGCGTCGGAATTTTTCGGATCGAGCCGAATCACGTCGCTGTAGGCCGAAATGGCTTGCGGCAGATCGCCTTTCTTCAAATACAGCTCGCCCTGCCGCGCATAGATCTCCACATCTTGGCTCCCGAACAGCTCCGCCTGGTGGAAATCGGCCATCGCGGCCTCGTGATCGCCATACTTGTAGAGCAGCCGCCCCCGCATCAAGTAGGCCGGCCCGTATTTCGGGTCGCGGCGAATCGCCTCGCCGCAGTCGGCCACCGCTTTATCGATTTCTCCCTTGGCCACATACAGCTCGGCCCGCTCCATCAGCGCGTCCACCGCGCTATTCTTCAATTCGATCGAGTGGGTATAATCGGCCAGGGCCTTATCGGTTTCCTTCATGTGGGCGTAATAGCGGGCCCGGCAGAGATAGGCCAGGCTGCAGTGCGAATCGATGCGAATGGCGGTACTGAACTCGATCAGGGCGCGATGCGGATCTTCCTTTTCCAGATAGATGCTTCCCCGGTCGCAATGCGCCGCCGGATCGCGCAGCCCGAGCTGCAGGGCCTTCGTGTAATCGTCCAGCGCGCCGGCAAGATCGCCCCGCTTGTGACAAACCGCGGCCCGGCTGGCATAGGTCTGGGCATACTGCGGATCCAGGCGGATGGCTTCGCTGAAATCGACCAGCGCCCGATCCATGTCGCCCGCCGCCGTATACGCATCGCCCCGGCCGCAGTAAGCCTCGGTGGCGTAACGCGGATCGAGCTCGATCGACTTACTGAAGGCCTCGATCGCCGCCTTGGGATCGCTCGTCTTGAGCAGATTGCCCAGATGGCAATAGGCCTGCGCGTGCTGAGGATTGCGGCGAATCGCCTCTTGGTAGCATTGCTTGGCCTTTTCCGTCTGGCCGATGTGGAGATAGGCATCGCCCTGATGGCACGGCTCGTCGCCCAATTGGGCCCCCCCGCAAATCGCCATCACGCCGACCAGCCACGCCGCCGCGGCCCATCCCATCCCTGGTGTCCGCTGTCTGCACATGCTGTGCGCCTTTCGTTTTTCGATGGTCTGCTCTGTCTTTTTTCGGGTGGTAGATCATCTCAAAAGTGGCCCCAGGGTACAATGCCATTTTGGCGATTACAGGGGAGGGATTCGGGGGCACCGTGTCGAGTGTCGAACGATGATTGGCCAATCGAATCTCCCTGCATGGTAATCCGGGGGGATTTCTTGGCGTTTCAGTTGCGTCAAACGAGGTTTCCGTGAAAAAAGAATTCCAACAGATCGCTTGGAACGACGAACTGCGCGCCGACTCCCTGGAATTGCTCCAGCGGGCGCTGCGTGAAGATCTCGGCACAACGGGCGACGTAACCACCGCCGCCATCGTCCCCGCAGACGCCTCGGGGTCCGCGGCCGTCGCCGTGCGCCAGGAGGGTTTCATCGCCGGCATGCCCTGCGCCGCATTGATCCTCCAGCTTGTCGACTCGCGTTTGCAATGGCGGCCCGAAATCCAGGACGGCCAACCGGCTTCGCCGGGGCAGGCGATTGCCCGGATCCAAGGCCCGGCCAGCAGCCTGCTTGCCGCCGAGCGGCTCATGCTCAATCTCCTGGGACGGCTCTCGGGGATCGCCACGCTCACCCATCGCTATGTCGAAGCGATCGCGGGGACGCGGGCAAAAATCTACGATACCCGTAAAACCACGCCCGGCTGGCGACGGCTGGAAAAATACGCGGTCCGCTGCGGCGGAGGCTGGAATCACCGCGCCGGTTTGTTTGCGGCCGTGCTCATCAAGGACAACCATCTTGCCATCGGTTGCCAGCTCGGCGCTAACGGCGCCGACCGCTACAACGTCGCCGACGCCGTGCTTCGGGCGCGGCGTTTCATCGCCGAACGGCAGTCGATCGGTTCGGACATGATTGTCGAGGCCGAGGTCGACACGCTCGATCAGCTTCAACAACTCCTGCCGGCTGGACCGGATCTCGTGCTGCTGGACAACATGGACCCGGCGCGGCTGCGCCAAGCAGTTGCCCTTCGCGATGCCGCATATCCCCAAGTCGAACTGGAGGCCTCCGGCGGCGTCAACCTGCAAAGTGTGCGGGACATCGCGGAAACCGGGGTCGATCGAATCAGCGTCGGTGCGCTGACTCACTCTGCCGTGGGGTTAGACATTGGGTTGGATTGGCTTCATGGCTAGCTGCGGCTGCGATAGCCTGGAGGCCAGGTAAAATCTGGATAAATAGGCAAGCCTGGCAGCTTTTGTCGATAATCCAATAAATTCCGATTACGTCAATTGGGAGCGGTGGCCGATGAACTTAACCGCGGAAGTACATCCGCGGCGAGTGCGCACAAAAACCGATTCGTCGCGTGCGGTCACGGAAGACTCATGCCATCGCTTCGCTGCCTCACTGCGATTGGTTTTTTCGCCGCCATCGGCGCGGCCCTGGCGATAGGCTTGGCCGTATCAACCACGCAGGCTCCGCACGATGGACCGGTTCGAGTCGGCGCAAAGCTTACGCAGTTCGAAGGCGCCCTGGCCTTGCCCGAAGGTCCGACCGCCGGCCGCTCCCCGATTTCGAAGCCCCCCGCGCTCGGGGCTGTGACTCGAGCAACGGCCGCGCGCGTTCCACGCATTCTCGCGAGTCACGCTTCACCCCCTTCGCAGCGCCTTCTGGGCAGCGATACAGTCGTTACCCGTCCGACGCCTTCCTATGCCCGAGAGGTGTTGCCCAACACGGGTCACGCCGAGCGGAAGAAGCGGGTTCTTCATCAGGTCGATATTGCCATTCGCGACGAGCCCGCTGAACCCGCGCAGGCCAAGCTCCACCGTCGATCAACCAGCCACGCAATCACCCAGCGTTGGCCGGCGCGGAAAGTGACCGGCAAGCTGGTGAAGGCTTCGACGCCGGTCACCCCGTGCCCCGAACCGGACGTTCCGCGTATCGCGAGCCATCCGGCCGCTCCGATCCATTGCCTCGCCGTGAGGGATCCTGGATTATTCGTGGCTGGCGACGTGGGGACGCAGCGTGCGCAACCGAAGCCCGACGCGCAATCGCGGCTAACTCCGGATGGTTCCCTCGCTTGCCCTTCGGACTACCATGGGGCCATGAATAGTTCGGGGAATTCCAGTGATAAGCTGCTGGAGAGCCCCGTTTCGTATGCCCACATCAGCGAACCGTCGGACAATGCGCGCATGCACCCCGTCGTTACGGAGATCGACATTCGCCCGCCTCGGATTGCCATTGAAACGCTGACCCTCCGCGTGGAATTGGACCCGCGGCATCGTTCCGGCATCGACTTCCGGTCGGTCCGGGACCAAGCGGGCCGCGATCTCGGCTCCAGCATGCCCGGGCCCCAGCCTGGCAACGCCACGGCGGAAGATTGCGGTCTGCACTTTGACGTCCTCAGCGGCAACCCCGCCGTGTTGCTCGACGCCTTGCGGCAAGTCGGCCATCCCCAGGTCATTGCCGCTCCACCGCTCGCGGTGCTCGGCGACCAACCCGTGGAAATACGCGTCGGCCAACAAGCTGGCCACGTGGACGCAACCGTTGCCGCAACAAGCGCGGGGCGCGGCGTGGCCGGTATGGACACCGGAACCCGGCTGCGATTGCGGTCGTGGATCTCCCGTGAGGGCATGCTCCACATGGAAGTCTGCGCCGAGCTTTCCAACCCCGCGGCATCGGAAGAACCGGCCGCCAGGCCATTGCGGAAGCGCGAGCCGGTGACCACCGAGACTACGGTCCCCGACGGTTGCACACTGGTCCTTAGCGGGCCGGTCCGCGACGAGCGATCAACCGCCTCTGCCGAAGTCCCGGTCCTCGGCCAATTGCCGCTTTTCGGTAAGCTGTTCCGCTTCACGACGGTGACCACTCGACGCAACGAGTTGCTGGTACTGATTACCCCGCACGTCGTCTACGACCGAGATGCCCGCGAAGTCGTCGGCCGCAGGTCGGGCGGCAATCCGGCCGCCATGTCTCCAAAGTCGGTTGATCCCCGCGTGCAATACGTCCGTGGCTTATTGGCCGATTCCGAGGGTCGAGTCGCGGAGTTGGCCAGGCAAAACCCGCGTAACCCGCAGCCGAAACCTACGAACGAAGTTCGCTGGGCCAGCGACTACACCACCCAGGAGGTAGATACACCAACGCCGTTGCTGAACCTGCCCGCGCGCCCTTAGCCCGACCTGTCGCAGACCGCCGCGTTGCCAACCTCGCCGGGCGATCACAAGTCCATAAGTCATGTACCAGCAAGCACTTTCATTGGACAAATCCGCTCCGCTGCCCTATCGTTAATATAGCGAACCGTTAGTTAGGTTCGACACCGATCTTTCCCTACTCGCGAGGGCTCGCGGTATTTCAAACCGCGCATTGCAGAAGATCATGACGCAACGTGTGCTGCTCTGTGACGACGACGTCTTGGCGATCCGTGCGGCTGAGCAAGAACTGAAGCACGCCGGTTACGAAGTCCGTGTCGCCGTGGACGGCGAGAATGGCTGGCAGGCCATTCGCGATTCCAAGCCGGATGTGCTCGTGACCGATTGCCACATGCCGCGTTTGGATGGGCTGGGCCTGGTGCAGCGGGTGCGCGATTTTCCCGAGACTCGCGACCTGCCGATCCTTATGCTCGCGGGCACCGGTTTCGATTTCAGCCTCGATGAATTGGCGGCCAAGTGGCGGATCGTCACCGTCATCCCTAAACCGTTCAGTCCACAGACCTTGTTGCGGGTTCTCACCGCCGTGTTCTGCGAGGAGCCGGCGACTGCGGTGCAGTGCTAGAACTTCCAAAGCTGCTGTGGCTCGCTCTCTAACATCGATCGCGGCCATTTCTCCGCCGTATCGATCCACGGACCGCCGCGACCGTTCGCAACCACTCTATGGCGGTACTCGCCGGGCTCAATAATCCGCACAAGCGATTCAACCCGGACCTTTCTGTCGGTCGATGCGTCTTACTGCCAACGCTCTGGACCGTCGCGCGGCTTTCCGATTGCTACGGTCTGCGTCGGACGCAGACCCACCGCGATGCGGAGCGTCGTCAATTGCCCACACCCCGCAGAACATAAAGTTCGCCACCCTGTCTGCACCACCGAGGGGCCAGCGGTATGAAGAAGCAACCTCGTCCGGCGAACCTCCTGCTGGACCTCGAAGCCCGCCAGGAAGAGGTTATCGCCCGACTCGAGGAACTCGATCGAGAGGTCGAACGGGTCCTGGCGGAATGCTTGGCGCTGAAAGCCGCGGAAACGGCCCCAGACCAGGGAGAACCGTTCCCAGGCGACATCGCGCAACCCTTTGCAGGGCAGCTACGCAAGGCGGGCTAGACGCGGATTCCTCCCGCGACAACTCAACCTCGGCGGCAAAACTGCCGATTTTCTTGGAGCTTTACGAAAGGCCCTCGCAAATCGCCCACCATAACGTGGGGTGTGCGTCGCGTGAGGGCCGCGATGTTTCGAACCCTTAAAAATACCGCGAACCTCAGTTTACCGCAGCGGTTTGCACCATTTCAAACCGCATAGCGCATAGGAACTTGCTGCCGGCGAAATTGTTTCCTCGGCGACTTGCGAAACGGCCCGCGGCCGGTATAATCCTTCAACGGTCGGGGCATTGCGATGGCAAACCCGGCCTAGTGCTGGTGGGCGGAAAGATTTTTTTGAGATTCCGGCCGCTGCCCTTTGACAGGTGCTATGCTGATCGATATATTAGGCGTTCTCCTTTTGCGAACGCGGCGATAAGCGGTAGTGCGATAGACGCTTGGAAACTTTCACAGGCGATCGCCCGGGAAAGTTTTCGGAAGTACTAGACCGCCGCGAAAAAGATTGATAGACTTGCATGTTCGCGATGTGCGAGCGAACGATGGGGAGTGTTGCGGCGTAGCAAGTAGGATAGTCACGGGATCGGTTTCGTCTTTCGCGAAATCCGTCCCCTGTCGATCCGACAGCTACGGGCAACGGACTCGCATGAGTACGTTGCCCTAGAAGTTCTTTGACAATTCGGTTGTGGTACAAGTGGCGTCTCAATACGGAAACGTTACGGTATGTCGTTTCGACGGCATGCCTGACGGGTTCCGAGAGCACTTAGCTAGCTGACCAAGGGTCGGGCCCAACTTGCAGAGTGGGGCTTGATCCGCGGTCAAAGAGGCATTCGTTACTGGGATCGCGTGAACCGAAACGATGGTTCTTACCATCGTAGCGGAAGCCGATCCTGTAGCTTCGCATGGCTCTCGCTTTTCCACCTCTGGTTTGCCTTCAAAGGAAGGCCGGCCGGCCGGTAGGAGGGTTGGATCCATGTGGCCAAGCTACTAAGCGCACATGGGGGATGTCTTGGCGTCAGAAGGCTTTGAAGGGCGTGGAAAACTGCGATAAGCCTGGGGTAGCTGTTAAACGAGCGTTGATCCCGGGATTCCCGAACCAGTGCATACTGAATTCATAGGTATGCATCGCAAACGCGGCAAACTGAAACATCTCAGTAACCGTAGGAAAAGAAAGAAAAATCGATTTCCCTAGTAGTGGCGAGCGAAAAGGAAATAGCCCAAACCGCGGAGGTTTTCCTCTGCGGGGTTGTAGGGCCTTTCACATGGGAGTTACAAAGTGATTCGTTAACAGAACTGCTTGGAATGGCAGGCCATAGAGGGTGACAGCCCCGTACGTGAAATCGAGATCACCTCCCGAGAGGTACCTGAGTAGGTCGGGTCACGTGAAACCCCGACTGAATCCACGGGGACCATCCCGTAAGGCTAAATACTCTCTGACGACCGATAGTGAACTCAGTAGGGCGACTGAAAGATGGGAAGAACCCCTGTTAGGGGAGGATACTGAACCTGAAACCATGTGCGTACAAGCGGTCGGAGCGCTATGGCAAGCTTGCTTGCAATGCGTGACGGCGTGCCTTTTGCATAATGATCCGGCGAGTTACCGTCGTCGGCTCGGTTAAGGCCTTACGGGCCGAAGCCAAAGGGAAACCGAGTCTGAATAGGGCGACATATAGTCGACGGCGGTAGACGCGAAACTGCGTGAACTACCCATGAGCAGGTTGAAGCGCGGGTTATACCGCGTGGAGGACCGAACCCACTTGGGTTGAAAACCGAGGGGATGACTTGTGGGGAGGAGTGAAAGTCTAATCAAACGCAGAGATAGCTCGTTCTCTCCGAAATAGCTTTAGGGCTAGCCTCAAGTAACTACGCATCGGGGGTAGAGATACTGAATCGGGTTGGGGGTCTTCCCAGACTACCCTCCTGAACCAAACTCCGAATACCGATGCGACTATCTTGGGAGTAAGTCCGCGGGGGATAAGCTCCGTGGTCGAGAGGGAAACAACCCTGATCATCTGCTAAGGTCCCGAAGCAAGACTCAGTCACAAAGGAAGTTGAATTGCTGTGACAGCCAGGATGTTGGCTTAGAAGCAGCCACCATTTAAAAAGTGCGTAACAGCTTACTGGTCGAGCAATTCTGCGCCAATAATGAACGGGAGTAAGTCTTGCACCGAAGCAGTGGAATGTGCGTAAGCACATTGGTAGGAGAGCGCTGTAGATCAGATACGAGCCGTACCGTAAGGAGCGGTGTCGGGGTCTACAGGTGATTATGCCGGAATGAGTAACGATAAAGCAGGTGAGAATCCTGCTCGCCGAAAGCCTAAGGTTTCCTGGGGAAGGTAATTCCGCCCAGGGTTAGCCGGTACCTTAGTCGAGGCCGAAAGGCGTAGACGATGGATAGCAGGTCAACATTCCTGCGCCACCAAGGTGGACCGATGGAGGGACGACGCTTCTAGGGTGAGCGGACGATTAGAGATGTCCGTGGACCGCTGTAAGGTGAGGGATAGGCAAATCCGCCCTCGCAAGCCAAGCAGCGGGACCGACCGCGTTTATGTTCGAGTAGTCATCCGAATAGCGTACAAGAAAAGCTCCTAAGGGTTGAAGCTTTGGTGACCGTACTAAAACTGACACAGGTAGGCGAGACGAGTAGTCTAAGGCGCTCGGGAGAACGGTGGTTAAGGAACTCTGCAAAATGACCCCGTAAGTTCGCGATAAGGGGTGCCTTCGAGGGTGCAAGCTCTTGGAGGCCACAGTAAATCGGCATCAGCGACTGTTTATCAAAAACACAGGACTCTGCTAACTCGCAAGAGGATGTATAGAGTCTGACGCCTGCCCGGTGCCGGTAGGTTAAGGAAGAGGGTTAGCCGTAAGGTGAAGCTCGCGACCGAAGCCCCGGTAAACGGCGGCCGTAACTATGACGGTCCTAAGGTAGCGAAGTTCCTTGTCGGGTAAGTTCCGACCTGCATGAAAGGCGTAACGACTGGTGCACTGTCTCAACCACCGACCCGGTGAAATTGTAGCCGTGGTGAAGATGCCACGTACCCGCAGCTAGACGGAAAGACCCCGTGAACCTTCACTGTAGGCTGATATTGGGCTGTGACATGCCCTGTGTAGGATAGGTGGGAGGCGATGAGGCCGGGACGCCAGTCTCGGCGGAGCCATCCTTGAAATACCACCCTGGACATGTTTTAGTTCTAACTCTGATTCCCGTGAATCCGGGCAGAGGACAGTGTCAGTTGGGCAGTTTGACTGGGGCGGTCTCCTCCAAAATTGTAACGGAGGAGTCCAAAGGTACCCTCAGCCTGGTTGGCAATCAGGCGTCGAGCGCAAAGGTAGAAGGGTGCTTGACTGCGAGACCCATAAGTCGAGCAGATACGAAAGTAGGGCTTAGTGATCCGGTGATTCCGAATGGAAGGGTCATCGCTCATCAGATAAAAGGTACTCTGGGGATAACAGGCTTATCGCTTCCGAGCGTCCATAGCGGCGAAGCGGTTTGGCACCTCGATGTCGGCTCATCACATCCTGGGGGTGGAGAAGCTCCCAAGGGTTCGGCTGTTCGCCGATGAAAGTGGTACGTGAGCTGGGTTCAGACCGTCGTGAGACAGGTCGGTCCCTATCTGCTGTGGGCGTACGAAACTTGCGGAGGTTCTTCTTTAGTACGAGAGGATTTAGAAGGACGTACCTCTGGTGTGCCAGTTGTCGCGCTAGCGGCATGGCTGGGTAGCTATGTACGGAAAGGATAAACGCTGAAAGCATATAAGCGTGAAGCCCTCTCCAAGATCAGGTTTCGTTGAGGTTTACCTCGAAAGCCCCCTGGAAGACGACCAGGTTGATAGGCCGGATGTGTAAGCGCAGTAATGCGTTCAGCTAACCGGTACTAACGGGCGAATGCTTGGCCACATGTATCCAATGCTCCTTGGCCATTTCAGTTAGCTTTGCTCTAAGGAGCCCACTTGGACCACAACCAAATTCGGCGGCCGGCCTGGTATACGGGCCGTCCGTCCTTTTCCGGTGACCATATCCGAAAGGTCACACCCGTTCCCATCCCGAACACGGCAGTTAAGCTTTCGGAGCCGATGGTAGTACTGAAAGTGCGAGAGTAGGTGTTGCCGGATTTAATTCAAAAAGACCCTCGGGGCCGCAAGGTCCCGGGGGTCTTTTTTCGTTGATTGCCACTGCCCGCCATCCGGGCTATAATGCGCCACAAGGGGGTATTTCGGGAGAATAGCAATGCTGGGGAAAACGTCATCATGAGCTCCATTGCGCATTTCTCGCTGGCCCAGTACGACTCGATGATCGAACGCGGCGTGTTCGGTTCCCGAGGCCGGCAGCGCTTGGAGTTTATCCGTGGGGAGGTCCGCGAAATGACGCCCATCGGTTCGCGACACGAGGAGGTAGTCGATCGGTTGAATGTCTGGAGCGTTGAGAACGCTCGCCGTACCGCGATTCGCGTCCGCATCCAGAACTCCATCGGCGTTCCCGAACTGGAAAGCGCGCCGGAGCCCGACGTCGCCTGGGTCGTCGAACGGGACTACTCCGAGGCCCGCCCCACCGCGGCCGACGTGCTGTTGATCATCGAAGTCGCCGATTCGAGCCTCGCCTACGACACGGGCGAGAAGGCCGGCCTTTACGCCGCGGCCGGAGTGGCCGACTACTGGGTGGTCGACATTGCCCATCGCTCGATCGAGGTCCGCCGCGATCCGGCCGCCGGCCGCTATCGCACCCTCAACACCTACGCCGGCATCGACGAAATCCACCCGCTGGCCGCCCCCGACGTCACGTTGCGTCCTGCGCTGCTGTGGGATTCTTGATCTGCGGGCCCGCTGCCGTCGGCACCGACGGGCTGCCCGCGGCAAGAACGCCGCAAACGCTGTCCCGCCATCATTTTGCAGTTGCGTTCCGCAGGCGGTACATTCTTGACCCAACGCGATCAGCTCTTTAGCATAGGTGTTTCCATACACATCCCTTTTCCCGTGATCCGAGGTTCCCCAGATGGCAGAAAAACCGGCACCCAAGAAACGCTCCTCGCGGCAAGCCATGGTCGAGGTCGTGGCCGAGGCGGAGAAGGCCACTGCCGCCCGCAAGGAGGCCGACGTCAAGCCCGAAGAACGGATCGCGGCCAAGGCCGTCAGCCAGGCCGTCGCGGTGGCCGACGCCATATCCAGCGAAGACGTGGTGCGGTCGGTCGCCGAGCTCAAATCGACAATCGCGCGGACTCTCACGCAGCTTTCCGATCGGCTCGAAGACGAGGTCGACAAGTACAGCCAAATCCGCCGCGCCGTCGCCGCAAAAGATGCCGAGTTGAAGGAGATTTACGAGATCCAGCGGTCGGCCTCGACATTGCTGGCAATCCTCGAGTCGCAACAGCGCAAGCAGGAAGAAATGGAACGCGAGTACCAGACGGAGAAGGAGCAACTGGATCGCGAGATCGAAAGCACTCGAGCGCAATGGGACCAGGAACGGAAACAACGCGAGCAAGAGACCAAGGAATTTGCCGCCGCCGAGCAAAAGCGCCGCCTCCGTGAGCAGGAAGAATACAAGTACAACTTCGCCCGCGAACAGCAACTCGCGCGCGACCAGCTCGGCGACGAACGGGCCAAAGTGGAAAAAGAGCTGGCCGAACGTAAATCGCAGCTTGAGCGCGACTGGAGCCAGCGCGAAAAGGCCCTCGCATCGCAAGAGCAAGAACTCGCGGAACTTCGCGCCCGGGCCGCAGGCTTCGCGGAAGAGATCAAGTCGGCGGCCAGTCGGGCGGCGGCCGATGCCACCGAGCGGCTCCAGCAAGGGCAGCAGAGCGCCCTGGAACTGCTCCGCCGTGAGGCAGACGGGGAAAAGAAGGTCCTGGCGACCAAGATTGCCGCCTTGGAACGGACCGTCCAAGAGCAAGCCGAGCAGCTCGCGCGGCTGCAACAGCAGGCCGAAAAGGCTTATTCGCAGGTCCAGGAAATTGCGGTCCGTGCAATCGACGGCTCCGCCAGCGTCAAGCAATTGGCCAACCTCCAGCAGTTGTTGGCCGAACAGGTGCGAAAGGGCGCCGCCACCGAGCGATGAGCGACGCCAATCCCCGCTACACTCTGGCCACCCGCGCCGTCCACCATCCCCACGTCGAACCGCCGTCGCGGCCGGTGTCGACGCCCATTTATCAAACCTCCACCTACCAGCCGCCCGATGCGGCCGCGTCGGCCCGCGACGCCCTGCAAGTTCAACCCACGGCCTTCTACACCCGTTACGGCAATCCCACCATCGAAGTCTGGGAACGGGTCATGGCCGACTTGGAAGGGGGCGAAAAAAGCCTGGCCTTCGCCACCGGCATGGCCGCGGTGAGCACCGCCTTGCTCGCCTCGCTCAACCCCGGCGATCACGCCCTGGCCGGCTCGTCGTTGTATACCGCCACGACCAAGTTGTTCGCCGAAGAATTGCCGCGATTGGGCGTGGCCGTCGATTTCGTCGACCCCACCGACACCGCGGCCTTCGCCCGCGCGGCGCGTCCCAACACCCGGCTATTCTACCTCGAATCGCCCTCCAATCCCTTGCTGCGTCTGACCGATCTGGCGGCGGTGTGCCGCATCGCCAAGGAGCGCCGCATCGTCACGGCCGTCGACAACACCTTCGCCACGCCCTGCAACCAACAGCCGCTCGCATTGGGCGCCGACCTGGTAATCCACAGCGCGACCAAGTACATCGGCGGCCACAGCGACGTGCTCGGCGGTTGCGTGATCACCGACGCCCGCCGGGCCGAGCAGCTTTGGTTCAAACGCACGCTGCTCGGCGGAACCCTCGATCCGTTTGCCGCCTGGCTCCTGCTTCGCGGCGTGAAGACCATGGCCCTCCGGGTGCAACGGCAAAACGAAAACGCCTTGGCCATCGCCCGGGCGCTCCAGTCGCATCCGGCCGTCGTCCAAGTGCTGTATCCCGGCTTGGAAAGTCATCCGCAGCACGAGTTGGCCAGGCGGCAGATGCGCGGTTTCGGCGGCATGTTGAGCTTCGAGGTGCGTGGCGGCCGCGCGGCCGGACAGCGCGTGGCCCAATCCACCCAACTGGCCCTCTTGGCGGTAAGCCTCGGTGGCGTGGAAACGCTCATCGAGCACGCCGCCTCGATGTCGCATTCGCTGTTGAACGACGACCAGTTGCAGACGGCCGGCATCCCGCCCGGGCTGATCCGCTTGTCGGTCGGCATTGAAGACCCGGCCGACCTGATCGCCGATCTCCGGCAGGCCCTGGAACGGTAATCCAGCCCGCGTAGGTTATGCTTCAGAACGGCAGCGGCAGATCGAGTTATGCCAATGCATAACCTACCTGGCCTTCCCGTTCAACGTCCACCGTCCGCCGCTGCCTTCTTCTCTTCCAGTTTCAGCGCCGCCGAATTCATGCAGTACCGCAGCCCGGTCGGCTGAGGCCCGTCGTCAAACACGTGGCCCAGATGGGCGCCGCAGTGGCTGCAATGCACCTCGACCCGCCGCATGGAAAGGCTATGGTCGACGTTGGTCGCCACGCTATCCTTCTTCAATGGCTCCCAAAAGCTCGGCCAACCCGTGCCCGACTCGAACTTCGTATCGGAGCTGAACAGCGGCGCTCCACAGCAAACGCAATGGTAAACCCCCGCCTTGTGGCAGTTCCAATATTCGCCGGTAAACGCCCGCTCGGTTCCGTGCTTGCGGGTAACTTTATATTGCTCGGGCGAAAGGACCGCCTTCCATTGGGCATCGGTCTGCGGAAGCGTCTTGGGGCCGGCTTGATCGGGCATCGCCTGGGGATCCTTTTTCGGGTTGTCGGCACTAGCCGCGGGACGCTCGCAGTATCCATAAATAATCGGCGACAATCCCGCGACCGCCACCACTCCTAGCCATCGCAACCGCATGGGGGCCTCTTTCTCTGTTCGACGGCGGAAACGTGTCCTGCCTTGGAGAATTCTCCGCCCCGATCACGTAAAAACAAGTGCGGCAGTGGTAAAAGATTATGCCAAGCCGGCCGCATCGCCACAACGCCCTGTCCCGCCTCCCGGCCCCGCCTTCCGCGTTCCGCTCCCCGAGGTTACCATAACTATAAGCGGTAATGAACCTTGCGTCCGGGGGGGGTGGGTCAAACAATCGGTGGATGCGTGCAGGGAACGGGGAATTCCGGGTGACAATCCCCGGCCGGCGGCAACTTATTGCGCGTGGGTATCTCGATGGCAGCCTTTGACGCGAGCGACGAGGTGGGGTTGATCCGTCAGGCGGTGGCCGGGTCGAGGGACGCGTTTGCACTGCTGGTGCAGCTCCACCAGGCGGCGGTGCGCTGGTGCGTGGTCCGTTACGTGCGCGATCCGGCGACTGCCGACGATCTCGCCCAGGAGGTGTTCTTGGCGGCCTATCAGAACTTGGCAACCTGTCGATCCACCGGCAGCCTCCGCGGATGGTTGCTCGGCATCGCCCGAAACATGGCCATCCAGCACGTGCGCACGGAGGCCCGCCGCCGCCTTAAGGAACGGGGGCCCCTGTCCACCCAATTGGCACAATGGCGGATCGAGCAACTGGAGCAAGCCCCCGGAGACGACCTGGAACATGAGCGAAAGTTCGACACGCTGCGGCACTGCGTCGAGCATCTTGCCCCGGAAAGCCGGCGGGTCGTGGAAGAGCACTACTTTCATCGCCAGACCGTGGAATCGATCGCCCAACGACAGGGACGCGGCGCCGGGGCCGTGCGGATGATGCTCCTCCGCATTCGAAAATCCCTGGCCGACTGCATCCACAAGAACCTCCGCAAGCAAGGGTGACCGACATGGACGCCCAACGGCTCGAAGAACTGGTTTCTCGCTGGGTATCTGGCGACCGGCTTGCGCCCGCCGAAGAACAACACTTACTCCAGTGGCTAAAGAACCATCCGGAAGATCGTGGCGAATTGCTCGCCGATGAGGAACTGGACAGCCTGTTGCGTTGTTTGCCTCGGGTGGAAGACACCGCCGCGGGTTTTGTGCAGGATTGCCTGCGCCGGCTCGCCGCCCGGCCGCTGGATCAGCGCTCTCGGGCTGCCGCGGCGGCGGTCCCGGCGATCGTCGCGCCGCCGGTCGTGACGCCTCGCTCGGCGACTCCCGGGCGCGACGTCCGGCGGAGCCGCGGGTTTTTTGTCGGCGGCGCCGGCCGATGGGCGGCTGCGGTAGCTTGCTGTAGCGCGGCCCTTTTGCTCGGCGCAATCGGTTGGCGGCTACTGGCACGTGGGCCGGGCGCGGTTGAGGCGAACCGTTCCGCGGCGCCCGTCCACGGGCTTCCCGCACCTTCGTTGGCCGCGCGCAAGGATTCTCGGCCGCCGGAACCGGACCACGCCTTCGCAACGTTGTCGCAAAGTGCCACGGCCGCTTGGGACAGCCCCAGGGCCGAGGGCAGCCGGCTCTCCGCAGGCATCTTGAAATTAACCGCGGGAGCCGCGGAGCTTCATTTCGACAAAGGGACCGTCGCTCGCCTCAGCGGGCCTGCGGTGCTCGAGCTTCGCAGCGGAAACGAAGTGTTCTTGCAACATGGCAACGTGACGGCCCGAGTCCCTCCGCCGGCCGTCGGCTTTGCGGTGGTAACCCCGCTTTCCCGCATCGTCGACCTCGGCACCGAGTTTGACGTGGCCGTCGATGGGGCCGGGGCCACGCAGACGATGGTGCGAAAGGGGCGCATCTCGCTCACGCCGCAAAGGGGCCAGGAAGAGCCGGCAACGCCCATCGAGTTGGTGGCCGGGGCCCTCGATCGTGCCACGGTCTCGGTCCCCGACATGGCCGCTTCGACGCTGCCGGTCACGACCGTGGCCAGTGGCCTTCAAGGGCAGTTTCTGGGCCTCATGAGCAGCAACGGCAAGACCGTGGGGTTCCACTCGCCCGAAGCGTTTCGCGAGTTTCAGACGCGGGCCCTCAAACAATTGCACGAGGCTCCCAGCGAGTTCGGCCGGCGATGGTCCGGCCTGGTGGCCGCGTTCGACCGGGGCGCCGATGCTCCGCCACGCGTCGGCCCGGCACTACGCCACGACGTTCCGGCCGCGCAGGCTCCCCGCCCCGGCGTGGCCACGGGCGTTGCCGCCGCCCATGGGAACGTCGCCGCCGCTCCAAGTGGCCGCGCCGTCGAGGTCCATGAAAACGGAAAGACGATTTCGATTACCGATAGCAAGGAGTCGGGCATCACCGTCACCGTCACCGAATCGGACGGTGGCCGGAAGCGGACCACCGAGGTGAGGGCCGCCAATGCAGCCGAACTGGCCCGGAAGAACCCCGATGCGCATCGCATGTACCGGCAATACTACCATCCCCGGCCAAAAACCGGGAAAAGGTAATTGGTGACGATTCTCGACCGGCGGCAACTGTTCTTGTACACTGAACTTCGACGGTGTTTCTCAGCCAGAGGAGACTTGTTATGCGTCGGAACTTGCTATGCGGATCGTTGCTCTCGGTTGTTCTCGCCGCTTTCGCGGCGGCCCAAACCATCAACCCCACGCGAACGGCTACCGCAAAAACGGCTGCCGCAACGACGACCCCCGCAATATCGTCGTCCCCAACGACGGGGTCCATCGGCCATGGGGCCCATGGGCAACTGCGGGCGAGCCTCCACTGGGCCCACAAGTTGTTGGTCGAGGCTGACCACGACTACGACGGCCATCGCGCCCGAGCGGCCCATGAGGTCCACAGGGCCCTGGAGGAACTCGATGGCCATCATCACCCCAAGACCACAGTGACCAGCGGAGCCGTCGCCTCCGCGACCGCCCCCTCTGTCCGCCGCACGGCGGCTACCTCGGCGATCAACACCGGCAAATCCGTCGCGCCGTCTGTCCACCGCGCGGTGGCCGCCTCGCCGGTCAACACCGGCAAATCCGTCGCGCCGCAAACCGCGGCCCCCACCGGGCACGCGGGCACCGCCGCAACGGCTGCGCATCATGAACCCCAAGCGATATCCGACGCTCAATTGCGCAAGGCCCGGGAAATTCTGCGGATGGCGGCCGCCGAGACCCGCGCCCACCATCCGCATGCCCACGGCCACGTGGTCGAGGCGATCGCGGAGATCGACCGAGCGCTCGCCATCAAGTGATCGGTAACGATTCCCGGCCCCTGGCAACTCGTTGCAGACGTTTAGCTCGACCGCGCCGCTAACGGGTCCGGCGCGGCACGACAACGCGGGAACCCGTTGACGATCTTAGGGAGGAATTCGCGATGAGACGGCTTTTCCCCATTCTTTCAGTGATGTTGGGCGGCGCGATGTTGTTGGCAATGCCCGTTTTCGCCGGCGCGGATGAAATCGTGCCCGGGCATCCGCGGGTGAGCGAGATCGACAAACGCCTCCAGAGGCAGCACAATCGCACCGATGCCGGCGTCAAGGATGACCAGATCAACGCCAAGCAAGAGGCGCGGGACGCGAACACCGATGCCCGCGTCGCCGGGCAACTCAGCAAGGACGAGGCTGCCGACGGCGGGCACATTACCAAGGGTGAGCAGAAGCAGCTTAACAAGGAGCTGAACCGCAATAGCGGGCGGATCTATCGCCAGCGCCACGAGATAGTGCCGGGGCACCCGCGCGTAAGCGAGATCGACGGTCGCCTCGACAAGCAGCAGAATCGCACCGACGCCGGCGTCAAGGATGGCCAGATCAATGCCAAGCAAGAAGCGCGGGACAGCGCCGCCGACGCGCACGTGGCCGGGCAACTCAGCAAGGACGAGGCTGCCGACGGCGGCCACATTACCAAGGGCGAGCAGAAGCAGCTTAACAAGGAGTTGAACCGCAATAGCGGGCGGATCCATCGTCAGCGTCACGGAAAGAAAGACGGCGGCGAGAAGGGCGAAAAGGGCAAGAAGTGATCAGTCGTAGTGACAAACCCGGCAATGTGGGTTGGTCCCCGCGGCGCTTGTCCGGCGATACTCGCGAAAGCGCCGACCGTGCCAAATGTCGCGGAAGTCGTCTTGAAACACGTTGCCCATGATCGGGCCTTCTCCGAGGAAAACAACGCGTGGCGGGGAGCGACGTCGCCCCCTGCGGAACGGCCGTGAAAACGTGCAGTGACGCGGAGACTTCGTCGAAAGGAATCGCGTCGAGGATTGTAATATCGTCGAAACCCAAGTCGGCCGACAGGCGGATGATCTGGGGAACTCGCACCCCCTCCTTTCGAGCACAATCGCCGTACCCGGCTTGCCCACTCCGAAGCCAGCTCCCACAATGGTATTTCTGTTCGCGCCGGCCAGGTCCAACCGAAGAAAGCGGTTGTACCGGTGGCACGGCCGGAACCCCTCTCGACCGTGATGCCGCCCCGCGCGACGCGCGATTCTCGTCCAATTCTTTTTCCGCACCCGTTTGCACGGCGGGCTCCGTCGGCGATACTGGTATAGTTGCGGCCGTCGGTGGAAGGGCGCGGTGAATCGTAAAACCGCAAGCGAGCAGCGCCCACCCAGCAAAGTTGGGTCGGTCGGTTTTCGCCGTCCGTCGCTTGCGGTCCAGCGACCGATCGTCCGAAACCACGACTCCATCCACCGTCCAAGATCCATCGTCCACTTGAGCAAGGGCACCCCATGCGTCCGTCCACACCCGTTTCCCGCCGGCAATTCCTGAGCCGCGGCGCTCTCGCCGGTGCCGCCGGTATCGCCATACCCTACCTGCTTCCTTCCGCTGTGCTGGCCGCCGAGGGCCGCCCGGGAGCCAACGACCGCATCGGCATTGCCGGCGTGGGCATTGGCCGCCAGGGAAGCGGCGTGCTCGCCGGCGCGCTGCATTGCCCGGAGTCCCGCTTCGTGGCCATCGCCGACGTCAACCAGAAACGCGCCGATGCGGTTGCCAAGAAATACGGCGGCATCGCCTGTCAAGACTACCGCAAAGTCCTCGATCGCAAGGACGTCGATGCGATCGTCACCGCCACACCCGAACACTGGCGGGCACTGATCTGCATCCATGCCTGCCAGGCCGGTAAAGACCTGTATGCGGAAAAGCCGGTGAGCCTGACGATTCGCGAAGGGCGGCTGATGGTCCGCGCGGCCCGCAAATATGGCCGCGTGTTCCAGGTCGGCAGCCAGCAGCGTTCCCAACCCATCAACCGCGTGGCCAGCGAGTTCATTCGCAAGGGCGGACTGGGAAAAATCACCAAGGTCGTCACCATGAATTATCCCAGCCCCTTCTATTGCGGTTTGCCGGGACAGCCGGTGCCCGAGGGGCTCGACTGGGACATGTGGTGCGGTCCCACCCCGCTGGTTCCTTATCATCCCGAGCTGTACATTCCCCGCGGCAAGCCGGGCTGGCTCTCCTTCCGTCCCTATTCCGGCGGCGAGATGACCGGTTGGGGCGCGCATGGCTTCGACCAGATCCAATTGGCGCTGGGCATGGACGGCGGCGGACCGGTCGAAATCTGGGTGGAGGGAGAAAAATACAATCCGCCCACCATCACCGTGCCCGAGTCCAACAAACGCCCCAACCAGATTTGCAGTGAGCCGAAGGTCTTTTTCCGCTACGCCAACGGCATCGTGTTGGAGCCGGGCAAGGGTCCCAGTTTCGGCGGCATCTTCCACGGCGAGAAAGGCACCTTCACCATCGATCGCGGCCGTTGTCAGTCCGATCCGCCGGAACTCGCCCTGGAGGTCGCCAAGGGCGCCTCCACCAAGGACTCCCACGTGCGGAACTGGATCGACTGCATCAAGAGCCGTGCGCTGCCCAACGCCGACGTGGAGATCGGCCATCGTTCGGCCACCGTCTGCCACCTCGGCAACATCGCCCGCTGGACCAACCGCCGGCTGCGTTGGGACCCCGTCCAGGAAATCTTCCCCGACGATCCCGACGCCAATCAGTATCTCGATCGACAGCGCCGCAAACCTTACGAACTGCCGGAAACGGTGTAATATGCAGAAAAAAACCATTCGCAGCGGAATCGTCGGCTCCGGCTTCTCGGCCACCTTTCACTTCGAGGCCCTGCGCAAGGTCTACGGAGCCGACGTCGAGGTGATCGGCGTCCACTCCAAGGATTGCGAAGGCGGCACGGCCTACGCCCGGCAACGCGGCATCCGCTATTTCGAGCACCTCGAAGCGCTGCTGGACGAGGTCGACGTGCTCCACGTCTGCGTGCCGCCGATGGCGCACGAACCGGTCGCCGTGGCGGGCCTCGCCCGGGACAAGTTCGTGATCTGCGAGAAACCCTTGACCGGCTATTTCGGTGACGGCTCGCCCCGCTTCCACTGGGACCACGCCGATAAACAGGTGGCCCTCGAAGCGGCGCTGGCCAGCGTGGCGCGGATCCTCGAAGCCGAGCGGAAGAGCAAGGGCCGGCTGCTCTACGCCGAAAACTGGGTCTACGCTCCCGCCATCCAGAAAGAGCGGGAGATCCTCGAAAAAACCGGCGGGCAGATCCTCTGGATGCACGGCGAGGAAGCCCATAGCGGCTCGCACTCGGTCGACTACGCCTATGCGGCCCGTTGCGGCGGCGGCGTGCTCATCGGCAAGGGCTGCCATCCGCTCACCGCCGCGTTGTACCTGAAACGGGTCGAGGGGCGCGTCCGCAACAGCCGTCCGCTGCGACCCAAGAGCGTCTCCGCGCGCACCCATGCCGTCACCCGGCTCCCCGCCTTCCGCGACGAAGGCCACATCCGCTGCAACTATTACGACATCGACGACTTCTCCATGATGCACGTCGAGTTCGAAGACGGCACCCTCGCCGACGTCTACGCCTCTGACATCGTGTTGGGCGGGATCCACAATTGGCTCGAAGTCTGCGCCAACAACCACCGCACCATCTGCAATATCAATCCCAACACGGCGATGCAGACCTACAACCCCGTCGATGCCTACTTCAAGGACATCTACGTGGTCGAGAAGACCGGCACCAAGCAGGGCTGGGCCTCGACCTCGCCCGAGGAGGACTGGTTCACCGGCTACCACCAGGAGATGGAAGCCTTCTACCGCACCATTGCCTACGGCGAGCCGCTGGAAAGCGATATCCACCTGGCCGCCGACGCCATCTCCACCATCTACAGCGCCTATGTCTCCGCCGACCGCCAAGGAGCGGCCGTGGACGTCAAGACCTACGCCGAACGGGCCAAGCCGCTGGGAAAGGATGCCTCGTGAAACTCGGCCTGGGATTGTATCGCGCCTCGCTTTGCGAAGACAATTTCAAGTTCGCCCGCCAGGCCGGCGCCACCCACCTGGTGGTCCACCTGGTCGACTACTTCCGCGGCTCCAACCCTTCGCTCGCGGCCGGCTCGGACCTCGACGCCGGCTGGGGCGTCACCGCCAACCACGACCGCCTCTGGACCGAATCCGAACTCCGCGACATCAAGTCTTCCATCGAGGCCCACGGGCTGGTCTGGGAGGCCATCGAGAATCTCGACCCCGCCTTCTGGTACGACGTGCTCCTGGACGGGCCCCTGAAACGGCGGCAACTGGAGAATCTCAAGACCATCCTTCGCGCGATGGGCCGCGTGGGCATACCCATCCTCGGCTACAACTTCAGCATCGCCGGCGTCTGGGGGTGGACCAAGGGCCCTTTCGGCCGCGGCGGAGCCCCTTCGGTGGGTTTCGACGCCGATCGCATCGACGCCCAAAAACCCATTCCCGCCGGCATGGTGTGGAACATGACGTACGACCCGGCCGCGCCGCCCGGCCGCGTGCCACCGATCTCCAACGACGAAATCTGGCAGCGGCTGGCCGATTTCCTTACGGCCCTGGTGCCGGTGGCGGAAGAGAACGGGGTGCGGCTGGCCGCGCATCCCGACGACCCGCCCGTGGAACAGTTGCGCGGCGCCGCCCGGCTGGTGAATCAGCCCTGGAAATATCAGCGCTTGCTCGACCTGGCGCCCAGTCCGGCCAACGGCCTGGAGTTCTGCCTGGGCACGCTCCAGGAGATGAGCGAGGGCGACGTCTACGAAGCCCTGGACAACTACAGCCGGCAGGGCAAAATCGCCTACATCCACTTCCGCAACGTCCATGGCAAGGTTCCTCGCTATCACGAAGTCTTTGTCGACGAGGGGGACATCGACATGCTCCGCGTGATCCGCATCCTCCATCGCAACGGTTACCAGGGAGTGATCATTCCCGACCATACCCCGGAGATGACCTGTGCGGCCCCTTGGCATGCCGGCATGGCCTTCGCCATGGGCTACATTCGCGCCGCGATGCAGGCCGCGCAGTGCGGGAGTGAGCCGCCGGGCTAGCGTAGTGCGTCAAAGTTGATGGATCTTATTCGGGGCCAATTTCGTGTGCCACTGGCTCTGCCAGTGGCTTCCGTCGGGGGCATTGCCGCCTATGATGGTCGGCAAGACGACCACGATGGGTGGCAGGCCGTCACTCGGCGCATACAAGCCTCGGCATGTTCGTCGGCCACTGGACATGCTCACCCAACGTCGCCCGCCTTCCGCCTTCCCGGTTCCCCCCGTTGATTCCGCGGCCAACTGCGTGGATAATGGCGCGCTGATCCCGCGAGTCCAACACGCTGACCCACCCTCCATCCCCGCATTCCCCGCACAGGCCCCGATGATGAAAAAAGCCCGTTCCGCCGCCATTCTGCTGCTGTTGCTCGCCGCTGCCGCGCTGATCCACAACCCCTGCCGAGCCGAGCCGCCCGCGGCTGCGTCGCCCAAGTGCCTGGCCGCCGTCCTCCAGCCCTTTGTCGACCATCACGTCCTGGCCGGGGCCGTGATCCTGGTGGCATCGAAGGACAAAGTGCTCGATCTGGAGGCCGTGGGCTACGCCGACATCGCCGCGAAGAAGCCCATGCGCACCGATGATCTCTTCTGGATCGCTTCGCAATCCAAGCCGATCACCGCCACCGCCCTGATGATGCTCGTCGACGAGGGAAAGATCTGCGTGGACGACCCGGTGGAAAAGTACCTGCCGGAGTTCAAAGGGCAGATGGTCATCGCCGAACAGGATCAGAACCACGTGCTGCTGAAAAGGCCGAAGCACCCCATCACCATCAAGAACGTGTTGAGCCACACCAGCGGCCTGCGGGCGATCTCGCCGCTGGAGCGGCCCACGCTCGATCTGCTCCCGCTTCGCGCGGCTGTCGAAAGCTACGCGATGCTGCCGCTGCTGTTCGAGCCCGACAGCAAGTACCAGTATTCCAATGCGGGCATCAACACCGCCGGGCGGATCATCGAAGTGGCCAGCGGTATGCCGTACGAGCAGTTCCTCGACAAGCGGCTGTTCGGGCCGTTGGGCATGAAGGACACCACCTTCTGGCCCAACGCCGAGCAACTCAAGCGGCTGGCCAAGTCGTACAAGCCCAGCGCCGACAAGAAGGGCCTCGAAGAAACGACCATCTCCCAGCTCAAGTATCCCTTGGACGACCGTGGCCGGCAGCCGATGCCGGCCGGCGGGTTGTTCTCGACGGCCGCCGATCAATCGATCTTCTACCGCATGATCGCCCAAGGGGGCGTGTTTGCCGGCCGCCGCTATCTTTCCGCGCGCGCGGTGAAGACGATGACCTCGAAGCAGACCGGCGCGCTGCCCACGCCCTACGGCTTCGGCTTTTCCACGGGCGAAGGGAAGATCGGTCACGGCGGCGCCTACAGCACCAACAGCAGTTACGACACGGAGCATCGCTTGATTACGATTTTCCTGGTGCAACACGCGGGCTGGCGCAGCGACGAGGGCAAGAAGATCCTGCCGGCCTTCCAGCAGGCGGCAATCAAGGCCTATAAGGAATAATCGCATGAATCGTCTCCTTTGCAGCAGCCTGCTATTGGCCGTATTGGGTGGCGCGGCCACGCGTTGCTCGGCGCAGAACGCCGTGCCTGAGGCGGCCGCCGCGAAAACCGCCTGGCGAACCGGCTACCCGCAGGCCGGGCTCAAGCACGCCGAGGCCCTCGTCGCGTGGTTCAAGACCCGCGCCAAGAGCCTCGGCCCCGAGGAGAAACTGCGGATTCTGATCATCGGCGACAGCCTCAGCGACGGCGGATACCACTGGTCGCACTACTTCCGCCGCGATCTCCAGACGGCCTACGGCAACGGTGGGCCGGGCAACATCTGGGCCACCCACGCCGGCAGCGCGGCGGGGCAAGGCTTCGCGCCCGAATGGCTCTTCACCCCCGACGACTTCACCAGCCGCAAGGGCGCCAAGGGCATATGGCGCAGCGGCTGGGGCGGCCGCGGCGACGTCTGGCCTTATCTCGGTTGGAACGGGACTTTCCTGGCCACGGACTCGCCCGCGGCCCAATACTTCCTCGAAGCTCAAGGCAGCCGCTTCACGGTGGTCTACAGCAGTGGAACATTTACGACCTTCGACGGCCGCCCCGTGGAAAATCGCGCGGCCGGCTTCACCGTGAGCTTCGACGGCCAGGCCAACGTGGTGCCGCCGGCCGTCGCCGGAGAGCCGTTGGACATCGGCCTGGCCCGCTTCCAGGCCGCGGAAGGCCGGCATCGCGTGCAACTCGGCGCCGTCGGCGGCGGCACGCTGTATTTCCATGGCGTGATGGTCGAGAAGGTGTCGCCGGGCGTGGTGGTCTACAACATCTCCCGCGGCGGCTACTGGGCCCACGATTTCATCTGGCGGCAGCCGGGTTGGGACAAGCTGTTGACCGAGATCCGCCCCGACCTGACGATCTTCTTCCTCAGCAAGCCGGAAAGCGGCGGCAGCGCCGGCCCCAGCGATCCCCGCAAGAATCCCGAGTCGGAGATGCTCCTGGCCCGCGTGATGCGAGCGGTGCCCCACACCAAGCCGCTGTTCATGATCAACTGGGGTCCCCGCGGCGGCCAGAGCCCGCCCGACGCCCAGACGGTCAAGGATCGCATCGCGTGGTACGAGGCCCATCGCTACCCGTACCTCAATTTTCAGGAAGGGCTCGACAGCGGGGCCATGAACCGCTTGGGATGGTTCAAGGACAACATCCACCTGGCCCAGCCCGGCGGCCAGGCAATCGGCGAGGCGGTTGCCAAATTGTTCACGCCCTGACGGCGCTTGGCTTGCGGCGGCGATTCGAGCGGGTTTTTGCAATTCGGTTCTCAGACTTTTACTTCCATCCGGAGAGGTTGTCATGCGTAGCAAGGCTTTCGCGGCGTTGGTGTTGTCTTTGGTGGTATGGGGAGCGGCTGCGGCAGCCGCCGTGGCGTCTGCGCCGGCGGTCCCCGGCGAGCCGGCCGCGGTCCTGCCCAACTTGAACAAGCTCACCGATGCGGAGAAGGCCGCCGGCTGGAAGCTGCTCTTCGACGGCCGCACCACCGAGGGCTGGCGGAACTTCCGCAAGCCCACCATCTCCAGCGGCTGGCAGGTGGTCGGCGGCGCGCTCTGCCGCGTCGACAAGACGGCCGGCGACATCATCACCACCGGCACCTACGACAACTTCGTGCTGGAGTTGGAATACAAGGTGCCGCCCCACGCCAACAGCGGCATCATGTACCGCGTGAGCGAAAACGAAAAGCGGGCCCCCTTCAGCGGCGTGGAATTCCAGATCCTCGACAACACCGATCCCAAGGGCGACCCGCAGAAGTGCGGCTGGGCCTATGCCCTCTACCAGCCGCCGCTGGACCCCAAGACCGGCAAGCCGCTGGACACCACCAAGCCGCTCGGCCAATGGAACCACGTCAAACTGCTCTGCGACGGCCCGCACATCGAACACTGGATGAACGGGGTCAAATACTGCCAGTACGAGATCGGCAGCGCCGATTGGAAGGCCCGCGTCGCCAAGAGCAAGTTCGCCAAGTGGCCCACCTTCGCCACGTATGCCTGCGGACACATCGCGCTGCAGGGCGACCACGGCGACGTGTGCTACGCCAGCATCAAGCTCCTGCCGTTGCCGCGCCGAACCGCCGCCGGCAGCGCTGCCAAGTGAGTGCCGGGAGAAAGTGGCGGACGGGGGACGGCGGACGGCGGAAGGGCCTCCCGCATCCTGCCCCCTGCCTGCTTCCTCCGTCGAACACCAAGAAAAACGCGTGCTGTTCGACTGCTTCCGGCTACTCAAAATGGTGGACGGTTGAAACCAACCGATGTGCGGTGTCGAATGTCGAACGCATGCGTCAGGCGTTCGATTTTTACGTCGCATGATCCGGCTGGAAGTCATTTCCTTATGAGGCCTTGCGCGGGCGCTGGCCTCCCTAACTTTTTACATCTTCTGGGGTACGTGCTCCATTTTGCCACCTCGGAGTGTCCGGCAAACTGCCCGTTGTGTACAGTCGAGCGCACTGTTCGAGGGGGGCCGCAGCGTAACGACCGCACGGCGTTTTTGCAACCACGTTCGAGCAGCAAATCGCACGGGGCGCGGGCTGGGATGCATGGGGTTGCTCACGGATGCTCTCTTGTTCTCTTTGGTAGCGTTCAGCGATCAGCTTTCAGCGGTCGGCCGGAATGCGGGGGAAACAAGCCTGCCGCTCGTCAAAAGCCGCTGCCGGGAAGATGCATGCGATCTCAAAATCTGATCGCTGAAAGCTGACCGTTATTTGCGCGCATCCTACCGCATCGGCCGGCACAATTTCAAGCGGCAAAACTGCGACTCGGCCGCGACGCCGCGCCCGCCGTGCTTCCCAGCCGTGGGGGTCCTTGGTAATGTGGTGTCTTGGGCGGATGGGGCCGGCCATCGCCGACGAGCTGGACGCGGCCGGACGGCTGGCGCGGCGTGCAAGCCCGCGAGCAAGTGATCAAGGCGGCGCTGCACGGCGTGTTGCAGGACGTGGCCGAGGTGGAACGGATCTTCCTCATCATCAAGGCGCAGAAGGACTACTGATGGTCACGCAGATCGCGCTGGGCGAGATCACGGTGGACGTGGTTCGCAAGGACATCAAGAACATCCACCTGAGCGTTTATCCGCCGGCCGGCCGAGTGCGGATTTCGGCCCCGTCGCGGATGAACCTCGCCACCATCCGCGTCTTCGCCATTTCCAAGCTGGGCTGGATCAAGCAGCAGCAGCGGAAGCTGCGCGAGCAAGAGCGGGAAACGCCCCGCGAGTATCTGGATCGGGAGAGCCATTACGTTTGGGGAAAGCGCTATCTGCTCCAGGTGATCGAGAAAGACGCCCGGCCGGAGGTGGAATTGACGCACCGTAAAACGCTGCTGCAGATTCGCCCCGCAACCGCCCAGGGAAAGAAAGAAGCGGTTCTCGACCGCTGGTATCGCCAGCAGCTCAAGGAAGCGGCCCTGGCGCTAGTTGCAAAATGGGAGCCGCTGCTGGGCGTGACGGTGCGAAAGTTCTTCGTGCAGCGGATGAAGACCCAATGGGGAAGTTGCAATCCGGCTTCCGCAAGCATCCGGCTCAATACCGACCTGGCGAAAAAGCCCCGCGAGTGCCTGGAATACGTCGTCGTGCACGAATTGATCCACCTGCGTGAACCCACGCACAACCCGCGCTTCGTCGCCCTGATGGACCGCTTCATGCCCAAATGGCAATTCAACCGGCAAGCGCTGAACCGCCTGCCCGTGCGGCATGAGAGCTGGGGGTATTGAAAGGATCGGCCGGCGCCCAGCGCGGTCTGGTCGGAGGTCAACTGCCCGCGGGCGAACGACGTGAGCTGATTCACGCCGTCGTAGCTGTAAAGCTCGTCCATGGGAACGCCCAGCGACGCCGCAACCGGATTCTGCCGCCAAAGGCGATTGCCGGCCAGATCGTAACCGTGCTGGACGCGCTCGACGTCCTGACCGGTCGACGGGTTCCACCAACGCAGATCGACGATGCGGCCGAATTGGTCCAGGCCAACGTTCGGATCGGGGCCGTCGCCGAAAGCCAGGTCGCAACGCAGCGACGGCTGGGGGTAATCCGTCTGGACGAACCGGTTCAGGCCCAATCGCGTATATTGCGCGAGCACGGGCGCGCTGGCACTGTCGCCATCGACGATCGCGGTGACGCGATTGAAGGCGTCATCGGCGCCGGCCGCGTACTGGTAGCCGACCAGGCGGCCATTGGGATAGACCACGCCGGTGCGGCGGATCGTGCCGGAAGAACCGTCCTCGTAGTTGTAGCCGACGCTGGGCGTGCTGGCCATGTCCACCGGCCCGGAGTGCGATTGGTAATCGGCCGTAAGCTGACCGAAGGCATTATAGAGCAACTGCACGTCGTTTACAACGTTGCCCGCGGCGGGCGTCGCATTATCGTAGCTGGTGAGGCTTTGCAGTATCCCGCGAACTTCGTAGCCGCAGGCGATGCTAAGAACGGCCGAGTCGATGCCGTTGCCCACGGCCGTGACGCAATCCTGGGACAGGCGGCCGAGGCCATCATAGACGAATTGATGGACCGTGCCGTTTTGGTCCGTTTTGCCGACCACTTGCCCGGCGCGGTTGTAAGCGTACTCGACGCGGTCGTAGACGCCGCTGGGTCCGTCGCCCAAGGGGTCGGCGGTGTTGTCCGAATCGGGATAGATTTCCGCCCGCAACAGGTCCGAGCGAGCGATGGAAGACTCTACCAACGTGGCGCCGTAGACGTATTGCGTGACCTGGTCGCCGGTCGCGCTGTTGACCGCGGTGAGCGTGGCCAGTTTGCCGTCGGGCGTGTAGCTGTAGAGCACGCTGACGTTCTGGTCGGACTGGCCGGTTCCCGCGACGATCACGCCGACCATGACGTTGGCGTTTTGCACCTGGGCCACGGTGCGGCCGGCGTCGTCGAACTGCGTGCAGGCCGCGCGGCCCGCGGGGTCGGTCGTCGTGAACAGCTCGCCGCGGGCGTTGTAGGCCAGCGCAGTGACCAGCACCGTATCGCCGTATTCGTCCGCCCTCCGCGAAACGTCAAACGTGCCCCATATGCGCCCGCGATCATCCGCCGTCTCGAAAGAGAACATGCGGAGCACGTGCTCTTCCTGGCCTCAGTTTTCACTCAGCCAGCGCTGCCACACCGGGCGATCAACAAAGATCGGAATGTCGCACACAACAGCGAGAATTACGGCATCGCTTGGCCGCATCCTAACGACGACAGACGAGCCTCGGTGGGAAATCTGGGCACAGGCCGTAAAAGTCCGACCATCCGATACGCCGTCTATCGCGACGCTTCTGAGGTCGCCGCCGAGAGCCCGAAGCATATCCGCCATCGCGCGATGCGTGCCGAGGGGGGATCGCTTCTCGTGCCGTAGCTCCCACGCGAGCGCCCACGCCTCGAACCGTCCCGTCGGAAATGCCATCCGCCGCGGGCCGCCAGTCTCGCGGAGGTGCACGTAGCATTCGAAACCGTCGCGGCCGTCGCAGACCACCCGTTCAACGTAGACCGAGCATCGATCGGTGCTATGCACGGCCCCGCGCTCGTTGTCGTTGAGCTCGCGGGCGATCGCGCCAAGGGCCTCTGCGGAATGTGCGGCGCAAAAGTGCTCCTCCTCGACCCCGCCGCCCGCCAAGGCGCTCACCATCCGCAACTCTACCGACGCCGCGCACCCGCGCGCCCCGCATTTCGGTCGTTTCATCCGCCACTCCTTCGCCGATTGGTTTATATTGAAGCCGAGTCCCCGCCATAGCACAACCATCCCCGCACAGCGCGGGCCGCTAATTGTCGGAAAACGGTGGTCCAGGGGAGAACGAGGGCGGAGGTTCCGGCGGCGGGGTACTGATGTCAATCCCGCCGTCGTTCGGACGTCCCATCACCCCGCCACCGCCCCAGCCGTACTCGCACGGTTCATCGCCGGGGTCGCCGCCGCCGCCCGAGTCGTCGCCGAAGTCGGCCCCGCCGCCCGAGCCACCACCTTCGCCCGGGTCGCCGCCGAAGTCGCCACCACCACCCGAGCCGCCACCGTTCGGGGACTGGCCGGCTTGCTGCATTATCCTTTTCGCAAGGGCCGCGGCGCCGCCGGCCCCCACAACCGTGGCGGCGGACGAGCGACTACCCGCGCACTGGACAAATCGCCGCGCGGGCCGGCTCGCTTTCACATCCGATCGCTGAACGTCAGGATCGTGATGCGATGGATCTCAATTTAGCGGCGAAGATTTTTTCTACAACGACGTTTTGTGCCACTTGAAGATTTTTCGCCCGCCTTCGGCCTAAGGTCCCGCCGAAGAATAACTTCCCGATTTCCGTAGCCCAGGCATTTATGCCTGGGATTACGGCGGCGGATCGGGGAAAGCGGGCGGTCCGCGAACGTGCGATTTGCGTCCCAGGCATAAATGCCTGGGCTACGAAAAAGGAAACAAAACCGGGAAGTTATTCTTCGACCAATCCTAAGGGGAGTTGGCCAGGGGCGTGGCCGGCGGCTCGGCCTTCGAGGTGAGCGGGAAGAGGATGTCGGTGGTGTAGGGGTTATCGAAATTGATGGTCGGGTCCTGGCGGCCCTTGGTAAGTTCCATCACCGCCTGCCGCACGTAGAAATACAGCAACGGCACGCTGACGACCTTCTGGTTGGCGAAGCAGGCGCCGCCGTCCAACCCTTCGACCAGCGCCTTGGTGAAGGCCCCGGCGCCCCATTCGTCGCTCTCCAGCGAGACCTGGTTGCCGCGCGAGGAGGCGATCATCACCACGCCGCAATCGTTGCGGGCCAATTGCAGTCCCAATTCGTCGCGGGCCTTGGCCGTCCGCTCGCTCTGCGCCAATCCCACGGCGCCCGAGTGGCAGGTGTCGAGAAACAACACCAGCCGGCAGGGAGTCGCTTCCTGGCAGAAACGCCGGATCGTCTCCGCGGAGATGCCGGTCTCCGCAAGTCGGCACAGGGCGCCGTCCACGGGCAAGAGAAAGAATTGGTTGTGCGGATCGCTGATGCCGTGGCCGGCATAGAAGACCACGCCCACGTCCTTCTGGGAAGCCTTGCCGCTAAGCTGCTTCTTGAGCCAGTCCAGCCCATCCATGATGCGGGATTTCGTGGCCTGATCGTTGGTGATGGGGCGGATCACGACGGCTCCGAACAAGGGGCTGCCGCGAAGCTTGAGCACCTTGCCCACGGCCGCGGCATCGCTATGCGCATAGCTCAAACGCAGCCGTTGCCGGGTGGCCGGATCGTCCGCATAGGCGGAGATGCCCACGGCCAGCACATAGAGCGTCGGCTTGATGATCGCCTTCTGCAGACACTTCACCCGCAGCGGCTCGGAACGTCCCTGGCTCACGTCGGTCTCGGCGCAGACGACGATCTGATGCTCGCCGGGAGCCAGCCGCACGCGCCATTTCTCCGCCGCGTGGAGCAACCCCAGTCCGCGGGCCTGCGGGCGGACCGCCTTGTTGATCCCGGTTCCGCCGGCCTCCCCGCCGCGTTTTTGCGCGGCGATCTGGGTGGGCGCGAGCGAATCGTAGGGGCGGCCGTCCAGCTCGATCCACATCCCCGTGATGGCGTGTTCGCCGCGGGCGTCACCCGCCGCGGCAATCTCGATTTCGGCCTCCTGTTGCTCGATGGTCCGCCGCAGCGGCGTGAGGATCTTCACTTCCGGCGGCAATACCTCGACCACCGTGGACCGTCCCGGCAGCCCTTGCCCCAGGGCCGCTTGCAGGCTCCCTTTATCGAGCAGCGACTGGATCACATCCGGCCGGTAGAGGGCCTTGTTGAACTGTTCGGCCGTGAAGTACGAGGGCTTTTCCCCCATGCCGTGGTTGACGTGCCAGCCGATCAGCCGCTCGCCGCCGCTGGAGCAGGCATAATAGCCGGTCGGCGTGGAAGCGATCCAATCGTCGTTCTCCGTGGCATACACGGTCAACAGCGGGTGCCATGCGCCGATCAGTTGAAAGGGCACTTGCGCGGCGCCGTTGCGAGTGAGCCAGAATGCGACTTGGGTGTCCCAGGGCATTTCCACCAGGCGGGCGAGCATTTCGGCCGGCAGCGTGTACTGGCGCGTTCCCGACGGATCGCCCCAAGCGATTTTTTCCACCACGTCGCCGGCGCGGGCGCCGCGATTGTAGAGCGGACCGATATCGTCGATCGACGCCACCACCAGCCGGCCGTTGCGAACGGCGAATTCCGCACCCCAGCGCCCGGCCACGGTCAGGCCGTCGCGGTAGCCCCGCAAGCTCCAGTAGCGGATGGTCCCGTCGCGCGATCCGGAGAGCAGGTACTTGCGATCGGCGGATACGGCCAGCGCCGTGATGATATCGTAGTGGCCGCGGAGATAGCGGAGCAATTTCGGCGCGGTCGCCCCGGGCAAGCTGTAGAGGTAGATGCCGCATTGAACGTTGCTGCCCAGCGCGATCGCCTCGGGAGTGCCGTCCGCGGCGGGAATCCAGCAAAAAGTATGGAGCGTGCCTTGCTGCTGTCGATCGAGCGAGAGAAGTGTCGGCGGCGCGGCGCCATGGGCGAGCCAGATCCCGTTGGCCTCTCGATTCAGTGTTGCGTTCCATCCGCCAAGACTTGCGGGCGACGCGGCCGGCGGCGGCGCGGCGGCCTTGATCGTCAAGGCCTGCGGGTCAAAGGCCTTCGCGGCGGCGCGAGATTGCATGCCCGCCGTCTGGAAGGCGGTTGTATACGCGGAACCTTCGCCGGCAAACCCCAGCGCGGCTACCCGCTGACCGCCGTTGAGCCGCAACACGGTTTCCGGACGTTGCAGCCACTCGACGAAGATCTCGTGGCCGATCCCGCCGACGTAGGCCAATCGTTTGCCGTCGGGGCTGAAGGCGCAAGCGTACACGTCGTCGGATAAAGGGCGCTTTCGCAGCAGCTTGCCCTGGGCCACATCCCAGATTTGCAATTCGCTTCCCGCCGGACCCTCCGGGCGGTTTGTTCCGGCCGCCAAGACGTCGCCGCGGGAAGTGAATGCCAACGAGATTACCGCGCGGTCCTGGTCCAGGCACCGCCCTTCAGGGTTGGGCTGACTGAGATCCCAAACATAGAGCTTTTTCGCCAGGTCGGCCGAAGCCATGTATCGTCCGTCGGCGCTGCTGGCCAGAGCGTGGACCGCGCCATAGTGCACCGTCGGCAGCGTCCGCTGCAAACGCCCCCCGGGGATGCCGTATTGTTGAATCCGCCACTCGGCGACGCCCTGCCCGCCAAACCCCGTGAAAGCCGGCACCATCACCCAGCGGTTGCCGACGATCGTCAAGGGGCGGAAGCGCGTCTTGCTCTGGCCAGCGATCAACCGCGCCGTTTCCGCGCCATACGTCTCGGCGTCGGGCTTGCACAGCGCCAAGGGGCGCCCCCCGTCGAACGAGCGGAGGAAGGTCTCGCCGAAGAGGTCCAGCGAGGCCAGCCAGTGGTCATCGTTGGAAAACGCTACCGACGTCACGCTCTGGCGATGTTCGGTGTGGTAGGACTGGAAGTTCCCATCGGCCGACTTCACGCAAAGCAGCTCGCCGGCCATGCCGCGGGCGCCATATCCGCCCACCGCCAAAAGACCATTGTGCGGCGAGACGGCCATGGCGTAGATGCTGCCACGCAAGCAGGGGCCGATCTCCCAGTGGATGGTCCGTTCCAGACTCCAATATTCCCGTACGACGTTTCTCGCCGGGCCGGCGATCGCGTCCGTGGGCTGGTCCGGCAGTCGCCAGATCTTCACCACCTTATCCAACCCGGCGCTGCAAAGCCGCTGCGAGTCGGGCGTGAATGCCAACGCCCGCACCGGGGCCGTATGGCCGGCAATATTCACACACAGGTAAGCGGTCGGAGTAGCCTCTGGGGCGGCGGACGCCCCGCCGCAGAGAAGCATTGCCGCGACGACGATACCCAGCCCGCGACCGCCAAGGCGCGCCCACCGGCCGCTGCTGAGATCAAGCCGAACTCGAGCGCTAAGCCAACACATAGAGACCTTGCGCAGCCCGCTAGGGATCGTCCGAAAAGCGACTGCGGCGCTGCGGTGCATGCGGCAACGCATTGCCCAATGGATTCGGAATCACGTTCTGATGTTTTATCTTCAATCCCGAAGATCGCGGCACAACTGCTTGGGATCGGCGATCTCGGGCGGTTCAGCAGGCGCGCATGATGCGATTCGGCTCAATGGCTCTTCGTAGGGCGGACATCCCCGCCAAACAAAGCATTGGTGGGCACTGCCCACCCTAACGAGCAGCAGTCTAGCATAAGCGTTGTGCCGCGGCAAAGCTAGGGACGGACGCGGGGTTTCCCACGATTTTTCCTTATACGCGTGTTCGCGGCCCACGACCCGGCGCATCTCTGCGCCGTGGGTGACGTGACCGACGGCTTTGTGGCGCCCTGACGAAGCCACCCGTGCCGCTTTAAATTTCCAACTCAGGCAGTAAATATTCCCCTCCCCTAAGTGGGTTATTGCTATCCACTGGATGGGTGCGATACTCGAAAACTATACGCCAAAAGGTCAGATGTCTGCGCGCGGCCCGGTGTTGCGCGCCGCGTCGGGCCGCCGCCGATCGACATTGACGGCAAATCATCAGTGGCCGCATTCCCCGGTGAAAGCACGGGGCGTCTACCACAAGGAGCCAAACCGTGGCGCGGAACAAGCAGCGGAAGAAAACGTATTTCGGGCGGTCGTGGAGCGCTCGTGCGAACAAGCCGGCGCGGCGCGACGCCCGGGGTCGGCGGCTTTCCTGCGAGCCGCTGGAAGATCGCCGCCTGCTCTCGGGGGTGGGGATTACCTCGCTCAGCGGCTATATCTTCCAAGACAGTACTAAGTCTGGCTCCTACTCTGGCCAGGCTGGCGTGGTGGGGGCAGCCGTCGAACTCGTCGATCTCGACGCCACCGGCGTGACCTACTCCCAGGTCGCGGTCACCAATGCCAACGGATATTATTCGTTCGCGAACTTGACCGCGGCCGACGATTACCAGGCGATCGTTCGCGCCCCCCGCGGCTACACGGCGTTTACCACCAGCAACGTCGACACCACGCTGAACCAGGCCGGCACGGGCGAGACCGCCACGCTCACTTCGCCCACCCTCGACGTCGGCCTCTACGGCACTCCCGTCACCGGCAGCTTCGCCGCCGCGCTGGGTGGCAACCCCTCGCTCCCCGCCAATACCTATGGCGACCGGTTGACCACCGACGCCTCGGGCAACGTCTACGTGACCGGCTCGTTCGAGTTTACCGTGAATTTTGATCCCGGCTTGGGGGTCTCCAGCATGGACGGGGGTTCCGCCGCCGGGTTTGTCGCCAAGTATACCTCGACCGGCGCATTGGAGTGGGTCACCGGTATGCTTCCACAAGCATCATCGATGGGCTTCGCCATGGGCTTCGCCAGCGCCTCCGACGTTGCCGTGGACGGCAACGGCAACGTCTACGTGACTGGGACTATGGATGGAAGCATCGGCGACGGCACCATCAATTTCAATAACGGGCTGACGGGCGCATACGATCTGACTCTCTCCGACAACGACGAGCCGTTTGTCGCCAAGTATGACGCCAATGGCAACCTCGCCTGGGCAGAAGCCGTTGAGGACCCCGCCTCCGCATCTTCGGGAGGAAGGGGTTCCAATGTCCTGACCAACGGCGCCAACGTCTACCTTTCCGGGTCTTTTTGGGGCACCCTGACCGACACCACGGACACCAACGGCACCGCCCGTGCGTTCCCGTCCAACCTTGTCGCCAGCAGTAGCGGCACGGGGGTGTACACCATCGCGCTCGATCCGTCGGGCAATATTCAATTCGCGGACGCCTGGAGCGTAGCCGCGAGTGGCACGGTTTACGGCGGTGACGCCGAACCGAGTGGCATGGCCTTGTCGCCCAGCGGGAACGACCTCTACTCGGCGGGCACCGTTATGGGTACGGCGACGCTCGGTTCCATCACTCTCGATGCCACCGCCGGCTACCACCAGACGTATGTCGCCGATTTCAATATCGCCAGCCAGACCTACGTTTGGGCGGAGTTGGTCAGCGGGGAGGCGAGCGATGCCACCGGCGAAGCGGCCGCCGGGGTAGCCGTCGACAATACCGGCACTTCGGCCAGCAACTCCAACTACGGAGATCTCTATGTCACCGGCCAGCTTGTCAACACCGCGTCGCCGAGCTACCAAAGCGCGATTTTCCTTGAGAAGCTGAGTCCTTCCGGAGTCGTTCAAGGGACCAGCTACCAGGCGACCGCGTCAGGGAACTCCGTCATGTCCGCCAACGACATCGCCATTGTACCCGGCAGCGCTGGTTCCGCCGCCGGTTATATCGACGTGGGCGGAGACTTCAGCGGCACCGTCGACTTCGGCACGGCTTCGGGAGCCATCGTGGCCGGTTCTTCCGCCCGGGTTGGCACCAGCGTTAGCGACGGCGCGGGCCTCAATCCGGCCGGCGCATCCCCGAGCATTTCGAGTTCCGGCTCAGTGGATGGATTTATCGCCCAGTTCAGCCCCAACCTCGCTTGCCAATGGGTCGTCACCGTCAGCAGCGGAGGGACCAACAGCGACGAAGTCGACGGCGTCAGCCTCGATCCGAGCGGAGACCTTTATGCCACGGGCTCCTTCGAGGGCACCGCCACCGTCCAGACCAACTCGATGACCGCGCAGGGCAACTCCAGCTTCGACACCAACGCCTTCCTGATCAAGATCGCGGCGCCGCAGAGCGCGCCGTCTTTTATTCTCACCGGTCCCACCTCGGGAACGTTTACCGCCGGCACTAGCGTCACCATCCAGTGGACCGCGGCCAATGTGGACGTGGCGGGGCCAAGCACCATCGCCTTGGGCTACGACGCGGATACCACGGCCTTCGACGTCAATGAGCACTGGATCGAAGTCGGCCAGGTCACCGCGGCCAACGGCGCGGCAAGCTACGGTTGGAACACTACCGGGGTGGCCCCGGGAACCTACTACCTCAGCGGTTACATGTTTGACGACGGGACGAGCAAGGCGGCTTTTTCCAACCTCACCACGCCGATTGTCATCGCCGGCGCCAGCGTGCCCACCTTCAAGCTCACCGGTCCCACCTCGGGAACGTTTACCGCCGGCACTAGCGTCACCATCCAGTGGACCGCGGCCAACGTCGATACCGCGGGGCCGAGCAAGATCAGCCTGGGCTACGACCCCGATATCACGGCCTTCGATGTCAATGAGCATTGGATCGAACTCCTCGGGGTCACCGCCGCCAACGGCGCGGCCACCTACAATTGGAACACCACCGGGGTGGCCGCGGGAACCTACTACCTTAGCGGCTACATGCACGATTCCGGGACGGGCCTGCAGTTTAATTCTTCCCTGACCTCGCCGATCGTCATCGCCAGTCCCCCGCTTTTTGCAATCATGGGCCCGTTCTCGGAAACGTTTACCGTCGGGCAGACCGTCACGATCCAGTGGACGGCGGCGCACGTCGATACCGCGGGCCCCACCAAGATCAGCCTGGGCTACGACCCGGATACCACACCCTTCGACGCCGATCAACACTGGATCGAAACCCTCGGGGTCACCGCCGCCAACGGCGCGGCAACCTACAACTGGAACACCACCGGGGTGGCCCCGGGAACCTACTACCTCAACGGTTACATGGTGGATACGGCGACGAGCCAGACGCTCAAATCGTACATCAGCGAACCGATTGTCATCGCCAGCGGCAGTGTGCCCGCCTTCGCGCTCACCGGCCCCGCCGCGGGAACATTCACCGCCGGCACTAGCGTCACGATCCAATGGACGGCCGCCAACATCGACGTCGCCGGCCCCACCAAGATCACCCTGGGCTACGACCTCGATGCCACGGCCTTCGATGCCAATGAGCGCTGGCTCGAAGTCGACCAGGTCGCGGCCGCCAACGGCGCGGGCTCCTACGCCTGGAACACCACCGGGGTCGCCGCGGGTACCTACTATCTCAGCGGTTACACGTATGACTTCACGTTGGGCCAGCAGATTTTGTCGCACCTCGGCACGCCGATCGTCATCACCGGCGGCGGTCCACCGACCTTTGTGATCAGCGCCCCCAGTGCGGGAACGTTTACCGCCGGCACTAGCGTCACGATCCAATGGTCGGCCGCGAACGTCGACACGGCGGGCCCCACCAAGATCACCCTCGGCTACGACCCCGATGCCACGGCTTTCGACGCCAATCAGCGCTGGCTCGAAGTAGACGGGGTTACGGCCGCCAACGGCGCGGCATCCTACAGTTGGAACACCACCGGAGTCGCCGCGGGCACCTACTACCTCAGCGGCTACATGTACGATTTCTTCACCGGCCAGGCCGTCTATTCGCACATGAGCACGCCAATCGTCATCACCGGCGGCGGGCCCCCCGCCTTTGCGCTCAGCGCCCCCAGCGCGGGAACCTTTGCCGTCGGTACTAGCGTCACGATCCAATGGTCGGCCGCGAACGTGGATACGGCGGGCCCCAGCAAAATCACCCTCGGCTACGACCCGGATGCCACGGCTTTCGACGCCAATCAGCACTGGCTCGAAGTCGACGGAGTCACGGCCGCCAACGGCGCGGCATCCTATCGCTGGAACACCACCGGGGTCGCCGCCGGCACCTACTACCTAAGCGGCTACATGTACGACTTCTCCACCAGCAAGGCGGTCTATTCCCACATGAGCACGCCGATCGTCATCACCGGCGGCGGCGCCCCCACCTTTTCGCTCAGCTTCGCCGGTTCGGGAACGTTCGCCTTTGGGGCCTGCGTCACGGTGCGCTGGTCGGCAACCAACGTCGATACGGCGGGCCCGTGCAAGATCACCCTGGGCTACGATCCGGATTGCACTTCCTTCGACTGCAATCAGCACTGGCTCGAGATCGACGGGATCACCGCGGCCAATGGCACGGGCACGTTCGTTTGGAACACCGCGGGCCTCGTTCCCGGAACATATTACCTGGACGGCTACATGTACGATTTCACGCTCCACACGGCGGTTTGCTACTCGACCACAAGCACGCCCGACCCGTTGTAGCTGCCACGTCCCCGGTTCAGTTCGCGTCTCCCCAAAGACTCGCAACTCGCCCCCCCTGGCGAGGCCCTCCGCATGCTGGCAATTGGGGCATTTAGAGAAGGCTGAGGGACTGAAACCGATGCCATGAAGTGCCAACTCCAATCGTGACGAAAGGAGACGTAGCCTCGTCGGATCGCGGGCGTGCGCGCGCCGCGTATCCATCGGACGAAACCTGCTTGCGGCATGGGGAATTGGGGTATCTGGGAGCGATGGAGCCGCCGCGACGCTTGCAACTCAATTAACACGTGTGACAGTGACGAAGGGAGAATTGGTTGCGTCGGATGGCTGGGCTTGTGCCGGCCAATGACGGCGCGACAAGGGGCGCGTAGTCCCGCGACGTTTGCTTCGCGCTCTGGAAGGGCGGCCATGCAGAACAATCAAGCGGTGAGCAGACGGGCGGTTCGCACCATGTTTGCGTTCGGCTCGTGTTGGCTGCTGCTCGCAGCGATGGCACTCTGCACGAATCGTTGCGCCGGCGAAGAGTTGGACGCCGGCGGGCCCTCGGGCACGACGCCCGCGCCGCCGCAAAGCCAAACGCCTCCGCTGCCGGGCCTGCTGGCGCCCGGCGCCGCCGCCGCCGGACTCGCGCCGCCGTCGTTGGCCGAGATGGGCGCCACCGGGGGCGGAGCCGCCGCGCCCTGGAGCGTCATGCCGAACATGATCGGCGATCTCAGCAGCGGCACGCTGTACTTCCATAAACCGAGCCAGGTTATTATCAATCCAACGCCTCCACCGTCCTTGATTGTCACTCCCGCCCGGTTCGGCAGTATCCCCACGGGGATGTTCTACAAGGTGATCGACGACGGCAACTCCTTGCCGGTCGACCGGGTATTCTTCGATTATCAGCATTACGCCGGCGCCGTGGACGACAACGGTCCATCCGATCTGAATCACTTTATCTTCGGCGGTGAAAAGACTTTCTTCGACAAGATGGCTTCTCTCGAGGTTCGCCTTCCACTGAACCAAGCGCTCAGCGCCGATCAGCCCGCCGCGCCGGCGACGCTGGTTTCGGGCACGGAGTTCGGCGACCTGGCCTTGATTCCCAAGGTGGTGTTGCTCCGCGAAGACGATTGGAGCCTCGCCGCGGGACTGGGAGTTATTCTTCCCACGGCAAGAAGCTCCGCGCTCTCCGACGTGGTGATCCGCAATCAATCGGTGCATTTGCAGCCCTATATCGGCGCGCAGTGGCAACCCAACGAACGCTGCTTCACGATGTTCATCGCCGGCTGCGATTTCGATACCGGCGGAGATCCCGTGATCGAAGGGGGCACTTTCGACGGTCAGCTTTTCGATCAGAACCTGCTCTACCTGGACTGGAAGCTGGGCTACTGGGTCTACCAGAACCGCTCGGCCAAATTGCTCAACGGCATCGCTCCCACCATCGAATTACACTACACCACCACCATCACCGACGGCACGGCGGTCAACACCGCCGCGCTCGGGGCGATCGGCCCGGAGGTCGCCGGGATCGGCCGCTGGGACAACCTGGACATCACCGCCGGCGCCCACTTCTTGCTCGGCAAGACGATACTCACGGTGTACGGCGCGATGCCGCTGCGAAACCAGTACGACCCGGCGACGGGAGCCAATAGCAGTTTCTTCAGCGAATTCGGCATCCAACTCGATCGCCGCTTCTGAATCGCTCAACGGCCTGCCGCCAGCGCCGCGGAGGTTTTGGGCAACACGAAGGGACCGATCACCACGGATTTCGCCTGCCTGCCGCTCAGCTCCGCGCGGAGGATGGATACATCCCGCGGGGCTTCGATGCCCAGCCGAATCTGGCTCCCGCCGATCGACAGGATCACCACCTTGATCTGACCGTCGATCACCACGCTTTGGCCTTCTTTACGGGTTAGTACCAACATGATCGTCCTCCTGACGGATAGCGGTGTTATGCGGCTGCCGTTTCCACGACGGTGACGTGGATCTCCGGATAACGGAACTGGTATTGGGTCAACAACTCGGCCAAGACTTCACCAATGGGCTGCGGGCCACGCTCCTCCCGCTCGCCGAAGTCGTCCTGCAATGTGCTGATGCGACTGTCCATGATCATTTCCTCCGCATTGCTTTCGATTATATCCAGTAGTGTACGCATGTCAACTACACGAAGTTCTTGAAAAGCCCTGTCAAAGTAGGCAAGATCGCCGGCGAATAGCGCCCCGCTGGGCCAAAGGCGATCGAGCGCGTCGGACTGGCCAATGGGGATTGCTGCGGCGTGAAACTCACACCCGCCGCGGTTGGAAAAGCGACGAACCGCAGCAATGTGGAAACGCTCGCATTATTAAGGTTCCGGCAACGAACAACTTCCCGGTTTTGCTTCCTTTTCCACAGCCCAGGCATTTATGCCTGGGACGCAAGTCCCGCGGGCTGGAGGCCCGATTTCCCCGATCCGCCCTCGGCGGATCGGGGAAACCGGGCTTGGGATTTAGGCAACGCCCGTAATCCCAGGCATAAATATCCTGGGCTACGGAAATCGGGAAGTTATTCTCCGGCCAATCCTAACGTGCCGATGTGCGTTTCTTTCCGATCAGCACCAGCAAATTGTGCATCCGCAGCAATCGGCACGCTGTCCAGTAAGCGCCCGTCATGCTTCCCGACGTTGCCAGCGGTTGCCCCCAACAGGGATGCGAGCTGACGGCGCCGAACGCGCGCGCTTCGAACCCTTTCGAAAACAGCCGCCGCAGGGTTTTCTTCCGATAGGCCATGAGATGCCGCGGATATTCGATCGCTCCCCACCGCAAGGGATCGGGGTTGATTCGCAGACGCGACAAAACGCCGGCCAGGCCGTCGTGATTCGGCACGTCGCAATGAACGACGCCGCCGGGCGTCAATAGAGCGTGCACCTTCTCGGCAAAAAGACACGGATCGACGATATGTTCGAGCACTTGGGAGAAGCATAGGACGTCGGCCGGCTCGGCGTCGGCGAGTTCGAAGAAGTCGTGTCGCTCCACGCGAATCGAGGGGTCTTTCCATGGCGCGGCGTCCGCATATCGATCGCTGAGGTCGACGCCGTGGTAGCGAACGCCCAGCGCCGCAAAACAGGGGCCGAGATCGGCGGTGCCGCACCCCACTTCGAGCAATCGATAATCGCTTCGCCCGAGCATACGCTGGTAAGCCCGGTGGCGCCCCAGAGCCATCTGCCGCAACCGCCGCATCGCCGCGACGGACGTGGCGGCTGCCGGCACGGCCGCGGCGCCACCGGTCTCGACCGAATCCGCCGGCGCGCCTGCGGAACTCGCGCGCGGCATGGGCGAAAAGAAGACCAGGCCGCAGTTCGCGCACCCCAAGACTTTGCCGTCGGCCAGGAGCCGTTCTTCGCGCACAGGGTCGCTCAATCCGCAAATCGGGCAGGAAGGCATTGCGTACCACCGCAGGGGAGCATGGGTGCTGAAGTCGAGCAGATTCCAACAGCCAAAGTATACCCCCAGCTATCGGTAGACAAATCCTGTTCGAGCCGATCGGGTTCAAGTCCAGCGGTGAACTTCGACGAATTGAAAGGGGAAGTACTGACGATAAGTGTAATGGGCCCCTCAACTTGCGGCACTGTGCCGGCGGATTCCCTCCGCCGGCCCGGCAAACAGCGGCCAATCCTCGGCGGAGCTGTTGACATTCCGCGAGAAATCGAGAATCATGACGGTAGTGGGGAACTCTCCCCAGGATTTCCACGGTGGGAGCCAAGCAATGTCACGTCGCGCCCGGCCTTCAAGCGTGTTTCTGCCCTTTTCCTATCTCCCGCAGCGCTCGGGGTTCACGCTCGTGGAACTGTTGGTGGTGATCACCATCATCGGCATTCTGATGGGCTTGCTGGTCCCCGCCGTCCAGACCGCCCGGGAAACAGGCCGGCAGGCGGTCTGCAAGAACAATCTCGCCAACATCGGCAAAGCCTTGTCGCAATACGAGCAAGTCCGCCAATGTCTGCCCTACGGCGGCTGGTCCTATAAGGATAGCAACGTCCCCACGCCGACGGGCACCGACGGCGATCTACCGCGCCGCGGATACGGCTCGATGTTGTTCTTCTTGCTGCCATTCTTGGACAATGAGGCGCTCTATGACAACATGATGACTAATTGGACGACCATTGTCGCCGGGACGAACAGCGGCGACACCAGCGGAAGATTGATCAAGGTCGAAGCCTACACCATTGCCGGCGGTCATAATGCCCCCATGCCGATCTTCGTCTGCCCCAGCGATGACTTGCGGGGCACGGAAACGAGCAGTCAGGACGCGATGCGTGGCGACTACGGCCCCGCCACGTTGACGTCCTACGCCGGGTCGTGCGGCCCGCGCGACATCGGCACCTGCACGTTCAAAATGAACGGCAATTCGATGCAAATGACGAACATGAAGGACCCGACGAGCGGGCTCTATTTCAAGTATGCCGGCGCCACCTCCAATCAAAACACCCAACGTTACCTGGGGCCCTTTTTATTCAACGGATCCAATAATGGCTATAACTACAAGACCTTTCCGCCGGTCCGCCTGGAGATGATCCACGACGGCTTGTCCAACACCATTTTCGTCGGCGAGGTCCGTCCCTACTGCACATGGGCGGCGTATTCTTACGGCTGGGCCAGTTCCGATAACGGCTGCGGCCAGATCGCCACCGAGATCCCCATCAATTACAATACTTGCACCGCCCCATCCAGTAGCGCGGCGCCGAACAACCCCGACACTTCCGCCGGATATTACAGCAGTTGCATGTCGTACGGTTTCAAATCGCGGCATCCCGGCGGCGCGCACTTCATCATGGGCGATAACTCCGTGGTCTTCCTCAAGGAAACCATGGATCACATGACCTACCAGTACCTCGGCGCCATCGACGACGGCAACGCGGTGAGCGTCCCCATGCCGTAAGGATCGAACGAAGAATAACTGGCTCAGCCACGGATGAAACACGGATGTGTCAGTAAACAAATCGCTTGAACTCGACCTTCGTTCTGCCGAAGTTGATCAATAGGCCGACCTTGATTCCGGTGGCCTTCAATTCGTTGAGCAATTGCGCCTCGTCTTCACTTTGGTACGTTTTCGCCACTTTCAGTTCGACGATCACGCAATCGTTGACGAAGAGGTCGGCTTTGTAGAAGCCAACTTCCACGCCCTTATAGCTCACCCGAATCTCACGTTCGATTTCGACGTTGAGACCGTCGGCTCGAAGCTCAACCTGCATCGCCCTCTGATACACCTTCTCCAAGAACCCGTAGCCCAAGGTGTTGTGTACCTCGAAAGCCGCTCCAACGATCTGCTCGGTAAGCTCCTTGTGCTGCAATTCCATTTACGACACCTGTCGTGATCTACCACCTCAATTACGTTTATCTGTCGCCGATCCGTGTTTCATCCGTGTTTCATCCGTGGCTAAATCGTTTCATGCGTCGCTAAATCCGAAGATCGTTCTTCGGACGATCGTTGCCGCCGATCTTGGGCCAGCCGGCCGCGGCCAGCCCGGCCGATGAGCAGCGCAGCACCACCAGCGTTTCGTTGTCCAGGCCGAAGGCCAGCCGCTCCGGCGCCAGGATCGTCCCGGCCGAGCGAACCGGGGCTTCCACCCGCGCGGTCCATTGCGCTTGGCCGCGGAAATCCAAGGCGTGGATCATTCCGGCGTTGTCGCCGAAATACAGCAGGTCGTCGTCGCCGATTGCCGGGGTCGATTCCACGGCCGCCGCGGCCGCATACTCCCAGCGGATCTTGTGGGAATTGCCGTCCACCGAGACCAGCAGACCCCGCGGCGGCTGGCCGCGCTGCGATTGGGCGACGCCCACGTAAACGTGGCCCTGCGGGTCGATCACCGGCGAGCCCAGCATGGCCCCCGGCATTTTCACCCGCCAGAGCGTTCGACCATTGAGCGTAAACCCGTACAGATGCTCGTCGCCGGCCGCCGCCACCAGGGTTTCGTCGGCGGTGAGCGCCAACGCGGTGTTGACGAACCAGCCCGTATGGCCTTGGTCCACGGTCTGGTCCCAGAGATTGCGTCCGTGCGGCCCGTGCAGGTCGATGGCGAATACATAGCCTTCTTCCGAGCCCACGTAGAACACGTCCCGGTGGATGATGCCGGCGGAATCCAGCCGCGGCCGGCAGCGGAAAAAGCGCGTTGCGGGGACGCGGCCTTCCGCATCCACCTTGATCAGGCCGCCGTCGTAGGCCGAGATCCAGGTGTTGCCCGCCGCATCCACCGCCGGCGCGGCCCAGCCCAGCGGCTGGCCGACGGAAGCCGGCGCCCACCGTTGTTTGCCCGCCGCGGTAAGGCAGTGCAGCAAACCGTCGCTGCAATGCAGGCGGATCGTGCCGTCGGAGGCAACCACGATCGGCCCGGGCAGGTGAGCCCCGGTCACGTATTCCCAAACCACGCGCGGCCGGCCCTCTTCCTCCACCAGGGCCACCAGCCGGCCCGCGGCGTGCACGTAGATCGTGCCCGCGGCGTCGACCGCCGGAGCGGTGCGCAACGGCCGGGCCTGGTCTTCAAAAGGCGGCTCCGCCGGATACGCCCAGACGAATTGCTGCGGACGAATAGGCAGCGGGCGGGCCCGCGGGGGTGGCGCTGCCTGGGTTGCGGCGGCACTGGCCGAGCCAGTGGCACCCCGCGCAGAGCCAGTGGTACCCGGCGCAGAGCCAGTGACACCCGGCGTCGTCTTGGGGTTGGGCAACTCGTCGGCCGGCGGCCGCACCACGGGTCGCGGCACGGCCGGCGCACGTTTCGCCGACGGCGCCATTGGGGGCAAGCGTTTTGCGGTCGGCAATACCGGCGTCTTGTTGGGCCGCGATGGCCCGGCACTGGTGGGCGTGCCGCCCGAGGCGCCCGGCGTACGGACCGGCTGGCGAAGCGGCGGCGGAGTGGGCGCGGCTGCTACGGCCGGTGGCGCGGGCAGCTTTTCCACCCGTGTTTCCCCGGCACCGGCGGGCGCGCCGCCCGGCGGCGGCAGCGCGGCCGGCTGCTGCGGCGCGCTCTCCTCCTGAACCCGTTGGAACAGCCCCACCGCCTGGCGCCCGCACTTGGGGCAGGTGTAGGGCTGTGCCGGCCGGCGCAGCTCGCAACCGCAGTTCGTGCAGCGGAAATTGTGGTTCATGCGAAAAAGCTCTCAGCGCTCTGGTCTAAGTTCTAAGTTCTAAGCACTTAGTTCTTAGTGCTTGGATTCCTGGCTGCCGCACGCTACGCCGCTCTATTTTACCGATACCGCAGCCTTCGTATAGACCTTGCCGTTGTCGCGCAGCACCACCCAGCCATGGACCTCGGTGATCTCCACTCCGCGCATGCTCGCGTTGTGGCGGGTGGAGTCGAAACGTTCGCCGGGGCCGACCAACTCGATGGTGTTGGAGATCCCCGCCGCTTCGCAGGTCCGCTGCAACGAACGCACCAGGGCCTGTTCCAGAACGGACGGATGCGCGTCGGTCTTGGGCTGCCAACGGTAATACGCTTCGCCGACGTCTTTCAACAACGGCGGCATCCTCTCCGCCGATGCCGATTGGAACACCAGCAATTGCCCGGCCAGCCCGCAAGCGGCCGGCTCGCCGCGGAGCAGGCCGGCAAAGAGCCGTTGCCGCTCGGAATCCCATCCGGGCTGCTCGGCCAACTCGCGACCCAAAATTGCTCGCTGCCAATCGCCGCCCGGCAGCTTGTCGGCCCGTGTTGCCCCGGCACTGGCGGAGGCAGTGGCACCCTGCGCAGCACTGGCGGAGCCAGTGGCACCGTGCGCAGCACTGGCGGAGACAATGGCACCCCCGCGCAACCGCTCGGCCAGCGCGCTCAAGCGGCTATCGACGGTTTCGCCCAAGCAGCCCAGCGCGACCGACAATTCCCGCTGCTCTTGCTGCAAGTCGTCCAGCTTCTGACGCAACAACTGCAAGAAGTTCTTCAGCGCCTCGTCGGCCAGTCCGGCCACGGGCGGGGGCGGCGCGGCCAATTCGGGGCCGCGGGCGAGGACTTGATCGAGCTTCCGACACAATAAATCGAGTTGTTCTTCGATCATACTGCCCCTACTGCCTGCTGCCGGCCGCGATTTCGATGTTGTCCAGGCCGCCGATGTCCAGGTAATAGCGTTCGTCGGCCAGCGTGCGCCAACTGAAGTGCACGGTTTCACCGAGCACCGCTTCTTCGCCGGCGACCATGCCGCTGACCGCTTCCACATCGAGGCACTCTTCCGATTCCGCCGTGGCGTGCTTGCGCTTGATCTTCACGTGTACGTTGGTCGGGCCGATGCGATCGCCGACGTCGGTTTTCAGCACGTAGACCGGCGTGGCCTGGGCATCCTCGGCCGCGCTCATCTTCCGGCCGATGATCACCCGTTGCGAGCTGGTGGTAAACTCGGTGATTTCCTCGCGTTGCTGGTCGTCGACGGGCTGAAAGAGGATCCGCTCGTTGCGAATGCCCGAGGTGGCGTCGGTCATCACGCCCCAGTAGTAGCTGTTTTCGCGGTTCTTGCCCTGCATCTCGAACTTGAACTGCGGCAGCATGCCGTGGCGGGCCATGAACTCGATGGCCGCGCCCACCACCACCGGGCTCTTGGGATCGACGATCACGCCGGGGTTGTGCCCCTTTTCGTCCTGGTAGGGATACCAGTTGCCGGCATAGTGGTTGTGCATCGGCACGATCCGCGCCGGCGAGAGCGGCACGTACATCGCCACCAGTTGCTGCACGTAGGAAAGCTTCGAGGGGAGCCCGGCCAGCAGCACCACGTCGGCCTGGAGTTCGACGATCCGCTGGCAATAGTCGAACAACAGTTCGTCGAAGACGTCGTGCACCACCCCTTCGAAGCGGGTCTTGTCGAAGCGCAGGTCCAGTTCCTGCTGCATGTTGTAATAGCCCGGCCCGCGGAACTTATCCACGATCTGCTGTAGCGACTGGACCACCACCGGATCGACGATTTCGGGATCGGTGTGCGAGATCGGCTCGTCGGCGGAGTCCTCGGCGGCGTGGCCCAGATAGGCCTGGGCCAGGGGCACGAAGAGCCGATTGATCCAGTTGATCCGCTGCGCGCGGATCTCGCGGTTGCGCGGCACCTCGGGCCCGAACAACAGCAGCACGTCTTCCTCTTCCAGGCCCATGGTTTCCGCGAAGGCCGGCACCACGATCGTTTCCAGAAGCCGCTTCACAAGCTGATCGCCGCCCAGCGCGATGCCGTCCTGGTGCAACACCTGGCCGCGAACCGTGTCGTCGATTTTCGACTCGAAATTGTAGCGCGCGATCATCAGGTCGGTGGTGCCGCCGCCAACGTCGATGCAGGCGATGCGGATTTCGTGGGCCGAGTCGCCGAAGGGCTCCTCCGCTTCGCCCCGCGCGGACGCCGTGGGCGGCTTGCCCGGCCGTGCAACCCGTGCCGCAACCCGCGATCGTGCCGCGGCAGGGCCCGGCGCGGGAGCGGGCTGCGTCACGCCGCGGTCCTGGTGCAGGCTGGCGAACCACAGCCGCGGGTCCTGGCCCAGCATCCGCATCTCGCTCCAGATATAGGTGAGGTGCACGGCGCTGGCCTCGTCGATGTTGAGGTTCACTTCCGGCATCACCCGCTGGCTCTTCCCCAGGGTCTTGGCGAAGATTCGCACCGCCTTGCGGGCCTGGGCCTTGAAGCGCTTGTATTCCTCCTGGATCATGCCGCTGGGATAGGTGAGCGTAAGGGTGCGGATTTCGCGGGTGCGTCCGCCGTCGCCGGAGGCGTTGCGATAGGCGATGGAATTCACGTAGGTATACGCCTGGCACAGCATTTCGTAGAGCGCCGCGGTCATCAACGCCCGCGGGGCATGCCGCGGCTTGAGCGGAGTCTCGCTGGCGTACTGGTTCTCCTTGGGCTCCCCTTCTTCGAGCAGGAAATCGCCGTCGTCTTCATGGACGAAACGAAGGAAGGGGCCCTTGAGCACGGCCGCATACGATCCGCTATGGCAGCGATCGGCCGGGTCGGCCATGTACCAGTTGGCCCCTTCCAGCCAGCTCGCGTCGCCGGCCCAGAGGTAACGTTTGGGCGAGCTCACGCCGGTTCGCACGTCCCCCTCGACGCGCATCACCTGCACCACGTCGTCGGCCTCGCGGCCCATGCGGACCATCGAGAAGTCTTCGAACATTGGCGGCGTAACGGTCATCTCGACCTTCACTTGCTTGGGCTTCTTCTTGCCCACGCGGAACCAGCCCGTGCCGCCGTTCTCCTCTTCCAGGGTGTGGAATTCCAGCTTCTTCTGCGGCATGGACGGCAGATAGGGCGTATTGCACCAATGGGTTTTCGAAGGGAACCAGCGGGCCGCCTGGGAGCTGACGAACTGGCCGTTGTCGTCGAAGGCGTCGAGATGATAGCGGTTGAGCAATTCGAAGGGCATCATCTGCGGGGTCTGGCTGATTTCGCCGGCCATCTCCAGCAGCAGTGCGCCGGTGCGGCTGTTGCCGAAGTCGATCACCATGTGCACGTGCTTGGCGTCGCCGGCGACGGCCGTGGCCGGACGAATGCAGATCTCGATCGGCGGGATGCCGCGGAGCGGCTTGCCCTGCAGGTCCAGCAGGCCGTCGAGCCGCAGCAAAAAATCCTTGGTCATCGCCGACGATTCGCGAAAGTAGCCCAGGTCGGGGTCGCCGCAGGTGGTGTCGACCGCCACGAACAGCCGCGTCGCTCCCGATTGGATCACCTGCCATTGGACATAAGGCACGGGGCGGGGCGGCTGGTCTTCTCCGCCGGAGAGCGCGCAGCGCTGCCAGCCGTAACCGATCTGGGGCGACGTGAAACGGCTGCTGCTCAAGGGCACGCAGACCGTTTGAACTCCCGTATTGGCAAATAGGACGTGCATGGACGTAAGGGGATTAGGGATTAGAAGTTGGAGATTGGGGACTGGCCGGGTATTGCGGGGCGAGGTGCCGAATAAGCCACTCGTGAACGCGCCGTTTGTCCTTCAACTGTTAAATGTTGACACTGAATCTGATCGTATTTTGCCTGACATTGCTCGTCATACCTTCCTGGATGAGATAATCGGGGATTTGGGCCCCGAAGGGGCGCGCTACGACAGCCCAGGGCGCAGCCCTGGGACCGTTGCCCCAAACGTTGTGTTCAAGCCCCGCAGGGGCGCGCTGCCTCAATCCCATAGATAACGCTCGTCGTATTGCACGTTGTACCTTCTTAAGAACTCGCGAAAGTCGTCCTGAAATGTTCGCGTTTCGTGATGCTCCTTTTGCGCGCCGATATACGCCTTGACCGTCTCCAATTGCGATTCTCCAAGGGAAAACGCGCCATGTCCGCCTTGCCACGCGAAGCCCGCGTAACACGCCCCCTTGGTCTTAATCCATTTTGAGGAATCAGCCTTAATGGTTCCTATCCAATCGGCGATCGACGTCGTTCGCGAAAATGAGCAAACCATATGAACGTGATCTGCCGTCCCCCCGACACGATGTGCCGGGCACTTGCAACTCCGGCAGGCAATAGCCAAGTAAGCGTGGAGCTCCGGCTGAGTCTCCGTGGCGATTAAAGGCACACGGTTCTTCGTGCTGAAGATCACATCAATCAATACGTTTGCGAGCGATTGTGGCATGCCAGTTAGCGCGCCCCTTCGGGGCTCTCAGCCATCTCGTACACGTGTTCTTGATTTCCCAGGGCTTCGCCCTGGGCTCTCATAGCGCGCCCTTGCAGGGCGTATGGGCTGCACCGGAGCAGGTTTCTCTTATTTCTCGAAGGGTTCGAGGATCTGGATCAGCTCGCAATTGCCGGGCGGGATCTCGATGTGCTCGCCGGCCCCCAGGCCCAGCGACTGGGGCAGACGGCTCTCCCAGCGGCTCAACAGCGGCGCCATCAGGCCATACCCCGTGAGCGGCTCAACAGCGGCCTTCGGCTCCTCTTCCGCAGGCACGTCGGGGCTGGCGATGGGGGTTTGGCTCGAGCCCGGATTCATGACGAAGTCGTTGAGGATGATCCGCGTGTATTTCCGCCGCGCCCGCCGCCGCGCCGCTTCGTCCTTGGTCTTCAAATTGACCACCGGGGCCAGCAGCTTGCAAAGCTGCGGGAAGGCGTGATCGGAGAGCAGGTAATCGGAGAGGTAGCGGGCGAAGGCGTTGACGTCGTTGGGGTGCAGCCAGGGTTGCCCCTCCTGGCTCACGGCGATGAACTGCTGCCAGCGCTTGGGCACGCTGGTGGTGGCCCAGTCGTGCAGGAACGCCCGCACGTGCCGCGCCAGCACGTCGCCGTGTTTGAGCTTGCCGCTCTCCACGCAGTCGGCCAGCGCCAGCTCGTCCCCTTCCTTGACGCAGATCGTCTCCCGCAGGGCATACACCCGGTGATACACCAGATCGGGGTCCTCCAACAGCCAGTCGAGCACTTTGCGGGCGGCGGCGATCCGCTTGTCGCGATCGAGGTTGGCGTCCGGATCGACGACCCAGGCGCGGGCCAATTGCAGCAGCCGGTTCTGCACTTCGAGGATTTCCCGCTGCAGTTGATCCTGTTTTTCGTCGGCCTTGGTCACGGCCCTGATCCCCGCGCTGATCAGCGACAAGCCGCCGTCGTCGTCGCGCATGGCGGTCTCCCAGCGGAGCTGCGGGCTTTGCACGAAACGGTTGACCATCGCCGATTCCACGAAGGCCCGGCCGGCGCGGACCCATTTGTTCGGATCGCTCTCGCGGCGCTGCCGCTGGTCGGTGTCCCAGGTGCCGGGATAGCGGATGGGGTAGACGTTGGTGAAGGGCTTTTCGCGGCCGCCGAAATCGGTCATCACGTTGCCCAATACGTCCTGGAGCGTGCCCAAGCGGGTGTCGTACAACACGGTGTTGATCACGCCCTCTTCGCGGGTGCGAAACTCTTCGTCCAACCCGGTCATGCCGATGAACAGCGCCGGCGTTGTGTCGCGGACCTTCAAGGGCCAGGTTTTCTCGCCATAGCGGGAGCGGCCCCAGCGATCGACGTTGGCCTTCATCGAGGCCTGCACTTCCAGGTTGCCGCCCCGCAACAAGAGCAGCAGCGTCTGGATCTGCAATTCCTCGGTGTAACGCTCGAAGAGATAGGCGACCTTGCCGCGTTTGACGATTTCCATCTGCTCGTCGATGGTGTCGGCACTGGCGCGTTTGCCTTCCTCGGGCCCTTGGCGGCCGGCCCGCATGCCGGGGATGTCGAGGAAGTCCATCTGCGCGATCACCCGCTGCCAGTCGTCGTTGAGCCGCTGCGGCAGGATCGGCATCACCAGCTCGAGCATGCCGGCCTGGATGGTTTCCAGCTCCTCGTTGCCGTTGCCGCTGCCGGGGCGGTATTCCAGGGCGTACCACTGGCCGTGTTGCGCCAGGTGGAAGTCGCGCCAATCGACGCGGGCAAAACACTTCGAGGTGGGCCGCTCGTGGACCTTCGCCCGCTGGCTGTCCAGCAGGAATCGCACCCCGGCCCAGTGGGTGAAGATGGCCGGATCGGGATTATCCAGGGAGATGCGGTCGAGGAATTCGTTGATGCGGATGAACAGGCCGGTGAGCGATTCCCAACCGTTCCAGAACAGCGCGGCCGCCGCGGCGACGTAGCCCTCCTCGCTCAACGGATAACGGCTCAGCAGGCCGTTGAGGATCGCTTCCTTGGCGGGAAAGCCCCGCCGATCGACGTTGCGCATGTAGGAGAAGGCGTCGAGCAGATCCATCCGCCAGCGGCGATCGATCTCGTCGCCAGGATGATCGCGGAAGAGCCGCTCGAACAGCTCCTCCAGATCCGCCTGCTGCCAGGCATGGTCGGAAGTGACGCATTCGCCGTGGAAGCCGCGGGCCAGCACGCGCAGCCATTCCATGCGGGTCAGCGCCTTGACCATCACCGGATACTCCGGCGCCACGCTGTCGGGAATACGGTCCTTGGTGGTGAACCGCGTGACCAGGGCCGTGGCCTCGTTGGAACCGCTCTGCGGATTCAAATCGTTGTCGAACGACAGGTAGCGGAAGTAGGCCGGCTCGCCGCTCTGCTCGTCGCGGCCCAGCGGACTATAGGCCTCGCTGCTGGGCTTGAGCACCTGGCCCACGAACAGGCTCTTGCCCACCTGCGATGGGCCGTACACCGCGGCCGCCACCGGCACCCGCGCCGAACGGTACAAACTGCCCGCCCTCCGCCGCAGTTGCAACACTTCGAACACGTCGTTCTCGGCCACCGGCAGCAGATCCTCCGTTCTCCGCTGCGCATTGAACTCCGATAGCCAGTCGCTCAAATGGATGGCCAGGTTCTCTACCTGCTCGGCGCGGCGAATGATGTTTCGATCGCGTTCGTCGGGAAAGGCCATGTTGTGCTCGGGGTGTGGTCTAGTTGCCTTTGTTGCGTAAATCGTCGGTCCGCTGGATGTCCGGGCGAAGACGGAAGGTGAACGGGTACGACTGCGGCGTCTTTCCGTCCGGGTCGCGGGCTTCGATGATCAAATGATAACGTTTCGACGGGCTGCCGTAAGGCAGGGGTGGGCTGACCAAATGGACCTGCCGGGTCGCGCCGGCAGACTCCACCGTGGGAACCCACGTCCCGGCCGGCGCCGCGTCGGCCGGATAAACGCGATACTCCAGCGGTCCTTCCGCGGCGTCGGACTGCACCTCGATGGCCACGCTGAAGTCGCTCTCCCCCTCGTTCAGCTTGGTGTTGACCGCGAGAAAGCGTTTGCCGCTGATCGTCACGTCGGCAAAGGCCTCGCCGCCGTCCGCGACCGCCCGCACTTGCGTGCCCCCCAGCCCCTTGGCGATGAAGTGGCCGGGCGTCGCCGGATCCGCCGCCAAGAGTTCCGGGTCCATGCTCTGGAGCGTGGCCGAAATCTCTTGCTCCGTGCCATCCTGGCCGCGGGCGAAGACCCGGAATTGCGGCGCCACCTGGCCGACCTGCAAACCGACGTGCTCCGGTTCCACGCGGATGCTTTGCAACGCCGCACTGGCATAGCCCAGCGGCTCACTGGCATAGCCAGTGGCACCCAGAGGTTTCCCCGTCGCGACACCTTCGACCACGCGGTCGAGGCCATCCAACAGACCCCAACCCCAATCGCCCCAACTGGCGAACCCGCTGCCGTCACCCAGCACGCCGTAGCCTGGCAGCACGAGATGGCCGTAGGGGTCGAGCACGTAGCGACCGCCCGAGGCATAGTTCACCGCCGCGCCCCGGCCCGCTTCGACGGTCAGGACTCCCGTGGCGTGTTCCCCGCGAAACTCCGCCACCACGGCGGTCTGGCCGGGGCTTACGCCTTGCACGATCAGCCCGCCGAGCCCTCGGGCGACGCTCGGATTGGCAAGAGTCAGCTTCACGCCGTCTTGGCCGCCCAACGGCCGTCGGGTTCCGCCAGCCACGGAACTGAGCTGATATTCGAGCCGGTCGCCCGGGTGGATCGTGAACGCGGCCGGATCGATTCTCAGTCCGCCGAACGTATTGGGGGCGACGGAGACCGGCAAAGTGCCGGAGAGCCCGTGCCAATTGGCGGTCACTTGGGCCTGGCCGGGCGTCAGAGCGTCGACGCCGGTCGTGCCCACGACCTTCACCGCCTGGGGGTTGGGCCCGCCCACGGCCACCTTCAGGTCCGGCTGCGGAAATAGTTCGTAGGTGCCATGCGGCGCGCGGCCCATGATTCGCATCCGCGCATGATCGCCCACCGCCATCGCGATCTGCGCGGGGTCCAGAATCAGCCCCGTGACTTGCTCGTCCTCGACCAGGATCTCGGCAGCGCCCGGCTGATCGATTCCCGGCAGTTTCGCCCCCACGGTCACGCGGCCGGGCAACAGCGCACACGCCGAACGATCGTCGATGAACAGCGTTTTGGGGTTCGAGCTGACGAATTCCGCCAGTGCGGTGCGATCGACGCGGTTGCCCGCGCCATCCAGCGTATACACCCGTAGCTCGATCTCTTGCCCCGGCACCAGCGTGGCGACGGCCGGCTCGACGAGGATCTGCCCGGCGATCGGCGTGGCCGGAACCACCTCCACCATCGCCGTGGCCATTTGATCGCCGTGCGCGATTTCCACCGCCGAGGTTCCCGGGCTCTTTCCGACCAACGCGTGGGTCTCCGGGTTGTAGGCCACCACGGCCGGCTGCATGGGTGTCGCCGTGCACTGGCCACTCAAGTCCACCGTACCACGAGTGATAACCAGGTCGGCGCCCAGCACCGCGCTCTCGCCAACCTGCAAACGCAGGGCCTTTGGCCCAAGCTGCAAGGGTTCGCTGATCGATCGCACCACGGCAATCACCGCGGGCCGGCTACTGAGTTTGCCCAACTGGGCCGTCACCTCCGCGGCGCCCTCCTTGAGACCGGTAACCAATGGCCCTTCGCTGCGCAGAATTTCCGTCGCACTGCTCTGCCAGACGACCGTTCCCAGGTCGGTCAGATGCCCCACCTGCTTGCCGTTCTTCAACCCGATGGCGTCCAGCGCGACCGTCTCGCCGGGCAGGATCCGCGCCTTGGCCGGAACCACGCGCAGCTCATCCACGTCCAGCCCGGGCACGACAGTCACTTGCAGCCCTTGCGGGGTGCGGACGCCGTCGAACTCCGCCTGAACGACCGTCTCGCCGGGCCGCACGCCCAACAATCGCCCACGATCGGCCGCGGCCGGCGCTTGGTCGGCCGGCTGGGTCATGTGATACGTCGCTTTCCGGGTCACTACCCGGGTTAAGCCGCCCGGATACTCGGCGACCACGCGAAAGTCGTCGAACCGCACGCCCACCGGGATCCGCACGGCGGGGCCCTGATCGCTGAGGATCTTCACGGCCTGCGGCCCGCCCTTCGGCTTGGCGGCGACCCGCGAGTTACTCCCCTCTCCCAATTTCGGGAGAGGGGCCGGGGGTGAGGGTACTTTCACGGCTTTCACTTCCACCGGCATCGCCGAGGTCAGGCGGCCCAGGCGGAAATGGACCAGCGTCGTTCCAGCTTTTCCGGCCACCAGCGACCGGGAAGACGAATCGAAGCGGGCCACCGCCGCATCGTCGGCCTCGACCGCGACCTGGGGACTGACGTCCACGCCGCGGCGAAACAACGAATTCTCGGCGATCTTGAACGGGATAGGGCTCCCCGCCGGCCCCGACCAGGCGCCAGGCGTGGCGATCAGTTCCGTGGGGTGTAGCCGCCAATAATAGTAACCCCCGGCCAACAGCAGCAATAGCAGCAACAGGGCCGCCGCGGCCAGCCATTTCCATGGGGACCGCTGCGCCCGCATCGCCAGCCAGAGGGCCTCGCAGCTCGGGCATTTGCTCTTCGCGCCGGGCCGTTTCAAGAACAGCAGATTGCAGTCGGGATCGGTGCAAATCACCGCCGGGGCCAGTTCCTGATCGGTGCGCTGATAGCCGTAACACCAGACCAGCCGCCAGCGGCCGTTGGGGTCGCGATAACGAAAGAAGTAGTCGTCCAGATCGTTGCGGTAGGGATCTTCGGCGAGGTCGCGAAAGGCCTTGCTGACGGCCTTGTGAATCGCCCGTTCGGTGGGGGTCGCCGGCCGGACCTGTTCCAGGCGTTGGCGAAGGGTAGCCAACTCTTCGCCGAGGAATTCTGCCAGGTCGCTCCGCGTGGCCGGCTCGCAGGCGACCTCTTCCAGCCGCCCCCCCGAGTCGTCGCGGACGAAGAAGTTGACCGACTGACCGTCCCACTCGGGCGCGGCGATCATCCGCCCCAGCCAGCGGTGGAGGATTTTGTCGTTGGCCTCCGCCGTGTCCAGCATCGGCAGTCCCGGCTCAACCACCAGCGGTTGGAAGTTGCGGGAGAGCTCGTTGAGATCTATGCGGACGAATCGCCTTGCCATAGTCCGTGTGAGGGTGGAAACCCCATTCGCTTCTGCTGTGGAAAGCCAGACGTGGTAGGGTGGATCGAGCGCAGCGAGCCGCACCCTACACTTAAACCTATATGCAGCAGGGGGTCATAGCAACCCACTGGCCAGCCGATTCGCCTCATTTCTTGGCCGGTGGTGTAGGAAATCCGGCCTTGGTATATAGTAGGAAGGAACCGCGACGGAGGCCGAAAGACGGGTAGGGTGGGTCGAGCGCAGCGAGCCCCACCATGGAACACGCAATCAAACACTGGCGGGACTGGGCGCACTCAACCCACCCTGCCAGGTGGAACCCTTCAGGCGGGTGTAATGTCATTTTACCGATTCGTGTATTACAGCGCGGTCGTTGCCGGTTGGACCGCCTTGGCCGCTTGGGTCCTGGCCGAGTTGTTGTTCCTCGGCAATCGGCGCCTGGGCGGGGCGATCAGCACCACCGCCGCCGCGGCCACCTTGGGGGCGATGATCGGGGCCGGCCTGAACCTCGTGGCCGGCATGGCCAACGCCCAATGGAAACGCCAGATCCGCCGCATCCTGGCCGGTCTGCTCGTGGGCGGATTGGGCGGGTTGGTGGGTGGGCTGATCGGCGAAATCCTCTATGCCGACCTCGGTCTGCCACGCTTCCTGGGCTGGATGATTATGGGCTTGGGAATCGGCACCGCCGACGGCATCTATGATCGCTCCTGGCGCAAAATCCGCAACGGACTGATCGGCGGCGCCCTCGGCGGCCTCTTCGGCGGGCTGCTGTTCGATCTGATCGCCATCGCCGCGGCCGATAAGGCCAGCCGGGCAACCGGATTCGTGATCCTGGGGCTCTCCGTGGGAGCCTTGATCGGTTTGGCCCAGGTCGTGCTCAAGGATGCCTGGCTCACGGTCCTCGACGGCTTCCGCCCCGGCCGGCAATTGATCCTTGGCCAAGGCGCCACGCTGCTGGGCCGCGGCGACCACTTGCCGCTGCCGTTTCTGGGCTACTCGGGCCGCGACCTGGAAAACGAACACCTCCGCATTTCGCGTCAGGGAGACGGCGGTTTTGTGATCGAGGACAACCATTCCCGTGCCGGTACGTTCCTCAACGGACAGCGGTTGGATCGGCCGGCCCTGCTCCGCGACGGCGATCTGATCAAGTTGGGCGGCAACATCGTGCGTTTCAATCACCGCCAGCGCTCCGCGGCCGCCGACGGCGCCGCGGCGGCGCGCCCCTTGCCGGCCATCCCGCGTCCGCCCGCCCCGCCAGGCACTGCCGCAACGCCGCCCGAGCCAACGCCGCCGCGTGCCACGGGCATCATGCCCACCAATGCGGCAGAGGCACCGGCAGACAAGCGGCCCGTGCCGCCCAGCCGGCCTTGGAATCCGCCGCTCAAGCCGAGGTTTTCCGAGAATCCGCCGCCACCAGGGGCCCCGCCGCGCATTCCGCCACCGCCGCCGCCGAAAATATAGGATGAAGGATGAAAAAAAGAACGGGACGGACCCACGCTTGCGCGTCATTCATCCTTCAACTTTCATCCTTCATCCTTCGTTTGACATCCCCTCCATTTGCGGGTAGTCTGGAATTGGTGTTTTTCCGACCCCTTTTTCTTGCCCGTCAATCCTGTGGTTGAGATGCGCACACTTCAATCAAGACGGAGAGCGGCCCGTCATGCGGTGTGCTATTGCCTTCTTTTTTCATCCTTCATCCTTCATCCTTCATCCTTTCTTCTGGCGGCCGTCGCATCCGACGAGGGGCAGGCCAACGAGTTGGCCGACCGCTACGTGGCCGACTCCGTCGCTCGCTTGCGGCTGAAGGCCGAAATGGACCTCACCGCCCAGCAAACGCGACGCTTGCCGGAGTCGCGGCAGGAAAGCCTGGCGGAGCAACAGCGGATCGAGGAGCTTCTGCAAACGCCGCTCCCCTCGCGCGCGGCGCTGCTCCATGCGCTTTCCAGCGGGTCGGAAGAAGTGCTCAAGCCCTTGCGGCAGGCGGCGGCCGGCTTGCCACGCCAAGTGGATGATCTCGAAACCGCCTGGCGGTCGATCCGTACGGAAATCAACCGCGGGCAGTTCTTGCTCTTTCAGGTCAAGGGGAACCTCCGCGTCGCCGGCCAGGCGGCCTCGTTGCTGAGCGTCGATAAACGCTCCTTCTGGCTCTTCGGCCTGATTGCCGTGGCATCTTTGTTAGGCGTCGTGCTGCACGATCGCCGGCACGAGCTCCGCCGCCTCTTCAATGGCGGCCGGGCCCGGGCGATGGGCCTCTCCAAAATCCTCACCGTGGCCCTGGCCGTGTTGGCCCTCTTGGCGCTGACGACGTTCGTGCTGGAAGATCAAATTTATGAATGGCTGCTCACGGTGGGCCTGGCGGGCGAAGTCTCGCCGCGGCAAACGCTCGTCGAGCGCAACAACGAGTTAGCGCGGGAAGTCCAAGCCCTGCGGGAAGCGAAAGAGAAGCAGGTCCAGGAGCTGCGGCAGGCTGAGCGCGTAGGGTGGGTCGAGCGCAGCGAGCCCCACCAAGAGAGTCTTTCCAACGTGCGGTGGGGCTCGCTGCGCTCAACCCACCCTACGGACGCGGCCGCGGAATTCCGCCGCGAGGTGGGTGAAATCTGGACGTCGCTGGCGTTGTTGGAAAGCCTGCCGCAGGCGATTTCCGCCGACCAGGCCGAATTGCGGCAGCTTCGCGCCGAGCTGGCCCGCAATACGGCCGCCACGCTCCATTATTTGCGGTTGCAGGAAGTCATTCGGGGCGGGCTGGGCGTGGCGCTGCTGGCGCTCACCGCGGCGGGTGGGTTCCTGTTCTGGCAAGGCATGGACCAGCGGCGGCGCGCGGTGGCCGAAACTTGTCCCTTGTGCCTCGGCCAGGATTGCCTGGAGCCCGAGACCGTCCGCGGACCGGCCGCCGTGGCCACCATCAAGTGCCACAACGTCATCAGCCAGCATCCCCGCGAAGAGTGCAACTACGCGTTCGCCGCCGCTTACCAATCGATGCAGAAGCTCTGTTTCCCCACCTTGGGCGTGCCGCAGGCGGGAAAAACGCATTGGCTCTCGATGATCTATTGGGAACTCAACCGCGGCAACTATCCCAAGTCGGTGCAGTTCGAGAAGGCCAAGTCGCGGACTTCGGAAGATTTCGACATCCTCGTCGAGGAAATCCTCAATAGCCGCATCGGCACGGCCGCCACGCAGCGCGAGCGGATTCCCCGTCCGCTGGTGTTCAACTTCCGCGATCGCGACCGCTGGAGCCGCAGTAATCTGCTGGTGAACATCTTCGACTACTCCGGCGAGGTCACCGCCGACATGGGTGTCGACGACTACCGGCGGCGGCGGGCCCTGGAGGCCGACGGCTATTTTTTCTTCCTCGATCCCACCTTTCCCACCGAGCCGCAGGTCAAGGCAATCACCGATTTCCGCGAAGACCTGCGGCTGGTGAAAGGGGTCAAGAGCGGCCGCTCGATCCGGGCCCCGGTGGCACTGTGCGTGACGAAGATCGATCTGCTGGCCAACCAGGCCTACGCCCTGCCCGGCGGCAACGACGCCATCGGGCGGTTCTACGACGAGTTGGCCCGCATCGATCCCAGCGGCGAGTCGCTGCACCCCCGCGTGCTCGCGGCCCGCTCGCGGCTCACTGCCCGGCTGCGCGAGACGATCTGGCCCGGCTGGCAGATCGAACGGCAAATCCATGATCTCTTCGGCGGCCGCTACATGTTTTTCCCGCTCACTCCGGTCGGACTGGACGGACGCGGCGAGACCGACCTGAGTCTGCGGACGATTTCCCCCTTCGGACTGCTGGAGCCGCTGATGTGGCTGCTGCAAATGAACGGTTACCCGGTGCTGAATTGAGGATGAAGGATGAAGGATGAATTCGGAAGGCGGAATTCGGAAGGCAGAAGGTGGAACTCGGGATCCCCATTCCGAATTCCGCATTCCGCATTCCCGCTCCGTCCACTGTCCACCATGCACCATCCACCGTCCACCTAGAATTTCCCATGCCCTGGCCCTTGGCTTCCCACTTCAGCGCGATGTTGCAAAACCCGAAGGTCGCCTTTCGCGACCCCGAGTTGCGCAAATGCCGCGTCGAGAAAGACGCCATGAATCAGCCGCGGCCCTGGTCGGGCGCGTTCGCGGTGGTCTACAAGGGCATCGACGAGCAGGGAAAGCGGCCTTTCGCCATCCGCATCTTCACCACCGAATCGCCGGAACGCCGCGAGCGCTACGACGCCATCAACGAGTATCTGAAGAGCAAAAAGCTCGCCTGCCTGCTGGACTTCGAATACCGCGAGAATAGCGTCCGCTCGGCCGGCGACGGCAAGTGGTATCCGCTGATCCTCATGGATTGGGTGCAGGGCGACACCCTCTTCGACTGGGTCCGCGGCCGCGCGCTCGCCGGTGACCGCGACGCCTTGTGTCGGGCCGCGGCCCAATGGATCGACCTGGTGCGGGAGCTTTCCGACGCGCAAATCGCCCATGGCGATCTCCAGCACGCCAACGTGATGGTCAGCGACCGAGGCGAGTTGAAGCTGGTGGATTACGACGGGATGTGCGTCCCCGCCCTGGCCGGCCGGCGGAATCTCGAGATCGGCGTCGAGCCCTACCAGCATCCGCAACGCAACGAGTCCACCCGTTTGTCGCCCAGCCTCGACAACTATTCGGCCCTGCTGATCTACGTGGCTTTGCGGGCGGTGGCGGCCGACCCGGGCGTGTGGCGGAAATACGTCGAGCAGCCGGGGCACGATAAGCTGTTGTTCCGCAGCGACGACTTGCGATCGCCCGCCGGCTCGCCGCTGTGCCAGGAATTGAGAAGCTCGCCCGACGTCGAAGTCCGCGAGCTCCTGGAGCGGCTTCTTCACTCCGGCGACGGTCCCATGGATCAGGTGCCGGCGCTGGCCGATCTCACCAACCCCTTCGCGCAAGTCGAGCAATTGCTGCGGCAGCAGCAGTGGGAAGAGGCCGTCAAGCTGCTCAATCGCCGCAAGCAATTCCGCGACGCGCCCCCGGAGTTGAAGCCGCTCATTGACGAAGCTTACCAACAGGTGTGCCGGCTGCAGGCCTGGCAAACGTTCATGGCGGTGCCCAGCAAGATCCAACCGCCCTACGACCGCCAATTGGCCCACGCCTGGAACGAGGAGCTGTTTGCCGGCTTCGGACCGGCGCGGGAACACCGCGCCCGGGTGAAAGGAGCGCGGACGCGGGTCGAGCTGTTGGACCAAATCCGCCCGCTCTTGGAACGCTCGCCGCAGGCCGGCGAGCTGGCCGACGAGCAGGCGATTGTGGACGCCGCGGCACGATTGCCCGGCGGTTATCTGGCGGCCTGGCAGCCGCGGGTGGAACTGGCCCAAAATCGCGTGGCGGCGATGGCGCGTTTGGAACAGGCATTCCAAGAGCCCACCTCCGAGGACGCCCTGGCGGCGGCGTGGCGGCAGGTCGTCGAAGCGGAAGCGCAACGCCTGGTCGACCTGCAACGGCGAATCCGGGTGGAGTTGGCCCAGAAACGGCTTCCACTGCTGAAATCCTTGGCCCAGGTGCCGCCCAATCTCCCCCCGGACCAGATCGACCACCAGATCCTTGCCGTTTGGCGGGAAGATTTGTTGGGCGATTGCGCCGCCGCGGCCGGCTGGCGCGCGGCCTACACGGTGGCCGTGCACCGCCAGGATTTGCTGCGGCGGCTGCAAACGGCGGTCGCCGGGCGGGCGGGCGAGGAAATCGTGAAGATCGTGGAAGATCCGTGCCTCGATGGTTATCCCTTCCCGCCCGGTTGGAAGGTCATCATGGGCTGGGCCCGCGACAAAGTCACCAAGACGCGGCGGTTGACGACCGTGCTGGCCGAGCGGCGCCGAGACGAGTTCGTGGCCGCCTTCGACGTGCGCCTGTTGCGGGAATCGCCGCAGCAGTTTGCCGCGTATCGCGCGGTGCTGGCCGATTGGGCCCGCGCCGACGTGCGGCCGCTGGAAGCCCTGGGAATGGGACCGGCCGTGGCCCGCGCGAGCCTGGTGCCCCTGGACGAGCCGCGAGGCGCCTACCGCGTGCGCTGGACCTGGCCGCCGACGCGTTTTTCCGAGGAGTGCCTGCTGGCGATTTGCGCCCAAGAACCCGATCGCGACGACGACCCGCTCGCGCTGCCGGCGCTGGAGCGGATCGTCACTACGCGGCCGATGTGGGAAAGCGGCGGCGGCAGCCGCGTGTTGCCGGCCCTGCCCGGCTGGGCCGGGGCCTACGTCGTGGTATGGGCCAAGATCGAGCTGGGGTTCGAGAGCTTCTACAGTCATCCCCTCGTGCTCGGCCGGATCGCTGCGGCGGCGCAGGGTTGGCGGCCCTGGCAGATCTTCTCGGCGGCCCACTGGCGCGCCCTCCAGAACCATAACAGCGTCTCCGCGCGCAATCCCTCGCAACCCAAAGGAACCCGCGGCCCGTGAGCGCGATCCACCAGATTTACTGCACGCACTGCACCTACGGCAGTTCGGCCCTGGAACGCCGCGAAGGCGAACTGGCACGCCGCACGCTGGGCTACAGCGCCCGCGCCGGCTCGCTCGACGCCGCCGAATTGCGCAAGGCCTACCGGCTCTTCGAACGTTATCTCTACTATTATCTGCCCCGCGATACGCCGGCCGAAGAAAAGCTGCTGTTGACGGCCTCCACCGCGCCGCGGCGGCTGGTGTATTTGCCCGAGGTGGGCGGCCTGCAAATCGTCGGCCAGGTCTGCTATCGGCCCACCGATAGCGAAGGGCGGCCGGGCTCGTATTTCGCCCACGTCCTGCTCCGCGACGCGGCCGATGGCGGTCCGCACTGGCCCGCCTTGACTTGCTTGCGGCTCTGGCAGGCCGCCGGCTGGACGGAAGAAGACTCGCCCGCAATCGCGTTCCTCTTGCCGGCCTTGAAATCCGTGGACGACATGCTCCAGGGAAAGCGGGCCGCGGTGGGCGATCGCGTGTTGCGAAGTTTTCTCACAACCCCGCCCGGCGGCGCCTTCGACGACCCCGGCAATGTCATCCCGGCCCGGCTCCGCAAAGTCGACGCCCAGCAGCGGCAAAACCTCTTCAGCGATACCCTCGACACCTTTCTCGACGCTTGCCTCACCCGCCACGAGCCGCTGTTGCTGGTGGCCGAACCGGAACTGGCAGCCCTGGTGTTTTACGGGGTGTTGCGGTTGCTGCCCGAGGGGCGATTGCGCGACGGCGTGAGTTTTTCCACCTTCGAGCCCAACCCCGACGCAATCTGCACAACGCTCGCCGCCACGCTGTTCCACGATCCGGCCGCCAACCTCTCGCCGCCAGACACCCTGCGGGTTCGCGGCCCGGTGATCAACACCTTTACGGCGGGCGCCGCGGGCCGCGTTTCCGGCAGCGCTGCCGCAACACGCTCGGACAAGCCGCCCGTGCCTCCGGCCAGCCGCCCTTACGCCCGCGCCATCGTCGCCCGGTTGGTGCAGAAGGATTGGCCGGGCGTCGAGATCCTGTTGGGCGACATCCGCGCCTGCGGCTCCATCGACGCTGAAGGGCTGCAGCAGTTGGTCGCCGCCGACCGCCAGTTGCGCGCGCTGTTGGAACCCGAGCCGTCGACCGCGCCCTCGGCGGCCGCCGTTCCACCGCCGGTCCCGCTGATGGCCCGCTACATGCGGCAGGTGCTATGCCGGAAGCTCGCGACCGCCGACCCGGCGGCGCTACTGCGGCCGCTCTCGGGAAGCACGTCGCACTGGGCCCTCTTGGAACTGTTGGCGGCGGATGCCGCGGAGCATGCCGAGGCGCGCAAGGCAGTGGAGTTCCTGCTCAAGAACCTCCCCGGCGAACTGTTGGCTCAAGTTCTGAAGCTCGACTCGATCACCAGCGACGATAAACTTGCGGCCATTGCGCGTCAGCTTACCGCCCAGGGCGCGCTTCCCCCGGAGTGCGCCTGGCTGTGGGATCACTGGGCCGCCGGGGCCAACTCTCCGGCCGCTGCCGCGGTGCCACGGCTGGTGGATATCTTGGCGCGGTTGGAAGCGGCAGCCCTGGCGAACTTTTCCCGCGCCGTCCCGCCCGCCCACCTGGCAATGTTCTATTGCGCGCTCAAAGAAGCCTTTGCCGGCCAACCGCCGTTCTGGAACCGGCTCACCGCCGTGGTCGCGGCCATGGAGCCGGCCGCGGTGGTGCAACTCTACGGGAAGCTGGGCCCGCCGATGTTTGCCGGCTATCCGGCGGCCGAACCGGCGCTGGGGGGCAAACTCCGCCGCTTGTTGGACGGGCTCCACGATCAGACGGCCGCGTTCTCCGGCCAACTCGACTTGCTGTTGGCCGGCCAGGATTTGCTCCCCGAGGCGGCCGACCGGCAACGCGCGCTGGCCTGGTCGCAATGCCGGCAGGCGATTCTCGACCTCGGCCGGCTGCAATCGCAACGCACCGGATGGGGCCGCGCCAGCCCGTTGGCACAAATCGATGCCAGCGGAGAACGAATGGTCGAGGCCGCGCGGACCGCCATGCCTCCGGAATTGGTCGAGGACGATCCGCCCGGCACAGGCAAGCAACGGCGGCTCCGCGCCATCGGCCAATGCCTGCTCGGCGAATCGCTGTTGCCGGCGACCCATTGGCACCACACCGCGCTTTGGAAAAAGGCGGGCTGGTATTTCGAGCGTGGCAAATGGCCGGGCGTGCCGTTGGCCTCGCTCCGACCCAAAGCCCATGCCCAGCGGCAGTGGCGCACCCAGGTCGCTGTCGCGGGCGCCGCGCTGGTCATTCTGTTGGCGATTCTCCTGACGCTGTTGATGACGCACGGCGGCGCAACCGTTCCACAGAATCCCGATCTGCCGCAGAATACGGAAAAGCCCCCGGAATTGGCATCCAAGAGCGCTGCACCCGTAGCGATCGCTCCCTCTTTGGCGGCCGAGCCGCAGCACGTCGCCGCGCCGGCCGAGCGTGAAAAGGAGGCTGCCAAGATCGGTCCGCCCGCCGCCGAAAAACAACCGCCGCTCGCCGCTCCAGCCGCGCCGGCCCATATCGCGGCGCCACCGGCCGGCAAGCCGCCCGCGGCGTCGCTGGCAGCCGTCGCCGCGGTGGCTCCAACCGCGAAGAACGTGTCGCCCGCCAAGCAGGAACCGCCGCCCGTGGCGGAAGACCGCTGGCACCGCGACGCCCGCCGATTTGCCGAGGAGCACGGCGGGGTGCTCGTCGAGCAACCGATGAGCAAGGGCGTGGCCGAAGTCCCCGACCCGGCCGGCCAGACCGCCAGCGACTTTGGTGTCGAGCGGCCTTTCCTCGGCCCGGGACGTGTCGGCGCCGGTTCCGAAACTTACGATTTCGGCAACGGTTTCCAGGAACTGCCACCGGTGGCCAGGCTCCAGGAGGTGCCGGGGCTGGCCAAAACGCTCGGCGTTAAATCCGTAACCGTGGTCCTGGAGCCGTCGGACAAGGGTTATCGATTGGCCCTCCATTGGGCGTCCGTGCCGCTGGCCGACGCCAATGCAGAAGCGCGCGTCGCGGAGCTTCGCAAGCGTCAGGAGACGATCAAGGATTGCCTCCTCCAGATCACCCGTACGCATCGTTCCCCGGAGGAGCTCGCCGAGGCGCGGAATACCCTGGTGCAGTTGTTGGGCCTCCATCCGCCGATCGCGCCCAACCACGACGAGCCGCGTTTCGCGCAAGATCCGCAGGCCTGGGGAGATGCGCGTGCCGCGTACCAGCAGCAATATCAGGAAATCTTCCGCAAGCTCCCTAGCCTTGGCCAAAACCAATTCATTCTTATCGGCAGCCAGATCGATCATGTCCGCAAGCAGGCCCAGCGCGAATACAACGAGCGGATCGACGCCGAGCTGCGCAATCGCGTGACGCAGATTGCAGCCGTCCTCTACCGCAGCACGAGCAAGATCGAGCTGCCGGCCGCGGCCGTCAAACCGTCGGAACAACTCGCGGAAATCCGCGGCGACTTCGACCAGACCACCGACGACGCGGTGCCGGCCCCCGGGTTCATCGCCCGGGTCAAAGTGCGAATCGTCGCCGAGCCGCACGGCAGCCTGCTGCCGCCGGCCGCTTGGACGGCGGACGGGGTGCTGGTAAAATGCGTCTTTACGCCGGCCGGCGGCCAGGCCATGGTCAAGGCGGGAACCGCGGAGTTCGATGCGGCCGACGTATCGCCGGGCACGGAAAAGATGAGCGTGCGGTTTCGCTTCTTCCGCCGCGGGATCTTCGAAGGCGAAGAGCCGCAGTTGATCGCCGAAACGCCGCCCTATGTGCTCGAAGGCATTCGCTCCGGCCAGCAATACACGGTCACCTTCCGCATGTCGCAAGAAGGACTCCGCACACTCCGCGATCCGAACACGCAGTCGCGGCCGTCAAACTTTTGAAATGCCCAATTTCATCCTTCATCCTTCGTCCTTCGTCGTTGTGCTGGTCGCAGGTTGCCTGCCGCTGGCCGTGCTCACGGCCGGGGCCTTCCGCGAGCTGGCCGCGACGCCGGCGCGCATGCCCGTCAGCGTTGTCGACGAAGACGAGAAAAAGGTCGCCCAGTTGGTCGAGCGATCGCTGGCCCAGGCGCGGGCCGACCGTCCCGCCGCCGCGGCCCTGGTGGAAGCCGCGCTGTTCGCCGCGGAGCCGCTTTCCGCGCTCGAGGCCGCCGGTCGCGACAGCCCACTGTTGGGCGTGTCGCGGGCATGGTCGCAATGGCTGCGGCTCGAGGAAATGGTGGCCGCCGGACGCGAAGCCGAGCAACTGGCCGCCGGCGATCGACTCGACGATCTGCGGCAGGCCTCGCAGCGATTCGGGCAACTGGCCGAAACGTATCGCGTCCCGCTCGGCGGCGAGGATCGGCAATTGTGCGCTCACTTCCGGCAGCGGGCCAAGGATCTGGCAGCCCAAATCGAGCTGCGCAAATCGCGTGCCCAGGCCGACGCCCTGGTCGAGCAGGCGCGGCAGGCCTTTCGCGACGATCAGAATTCCCCTTGCGTGGCGCTGTGCGACGATTTGCTGTCGCGTTACGCGGCCGCGCTCGACGCCGACACCCTGGAAAAAGTCCGGCTGTTGCGGCGCCGCGCGGCGTTTCGCGAAGACTCGGCCCGCCTCACCCGCGCCGTGGCGGCCGCCGACAAGCCCGAGCTGCGTCTGAAATCGCTGCGGGAGTTCATCGACCGCTGGGGCCGCGACGCGTCGGCCGCCACGCCGTCGGAGCGCAGCGTGCTGGACACGTTCCGCGGCGATCTGCGCGACACCGAGGCGGCCATCGACGCGGCCAAGCAAAGCCGCGCCGGGCTGGCGCTCGTCGATCAATTCCGGCAGAACCCGCCGCCCTCCTGGGACCAGCGGCTGGAAAGCGCCGCGAAGATCCTCGCGCGGCATCCCACCGACGCGGTTCGCAAGTCGCTCCACGACGACCTGCGGCGCTGGATGGCCGAAGCGCTCCCCGAGAAACGCCTCGACGAGCCGGAAATGCTGCAGGAACTGGAAACCCGCGACGGCCAAATCGTGCGGGGATATTTCAAACGTGTTAGCGGCGGCGACGGTTCCGTAATCGGCTACAAGCGTTACCCGACCATGGAGCAACGCCGCGACCCGATCTCCGAGGTCGGCACGTTTCTCAAGGAATCGCTCCGCAGCGAGCCGCAGCCCTCGCTGCCGCGGCGGTGCGCCGGCCGCTATGCGGAGGCGCGGGCCGCGCTGTGCGGCGGGCCGGGCGGGGCCGATGCGTGGACCCGCTTTGCCGGGCTGTGCGACGAGTTGGAGGCCGCGCTCCGCGCTTACCGCGCCCAGCCGGGAAGCAGCGCCGAGCCGCTTTCCTTTGCCGCTGAAGCGCAAACGGCCCGGCAATTTGCCACGCTCTTGGCCCGTCCCGACATCCGCCGCCTGGTGGAGCCTTGACGGGAGACGGTTGGAAAGGTCGACTAAGGATTGGCCGAAAAATAACTTCCGGGTTTTGTTTTCATTTCCGTAGCCCAGGCATTTATGCCTGAGACGGAGATTGCGTGTGCGCCGGTCTCCCGATTTCCCCGATCCGCCGCCTGCGGCGGCGGATCGGGGAAATCGAGACTGGTATTTGGGCAGCGCCGTTATCCCAGGCATAAATGCCTGGGCTACGGAAATCGGCAAGTTGTTCTTCGGCGGAGACAATGGATCACTGGGCGGGGTGTGGGGTAATCAGAATCCACCCCCCGCGCTCCACCCGATTGGGAGAAGCAGATGTCACGCGTGCCGTATTCCCAGGAAGTCAACCGCCAGAACAAGGCTTGTTTCCTGTTTCTCTTGGATCAATCGTTTTCCATGGAAGAACCGCTGGGCGATTCGACGCGGCGGAAGTGCGACGAACTGGTCGCGGCCATCAACGGCTGGCTGCAGAACATGGCCATCCGCGCCACCGGCGACGCCGGGATCAAGGATTGGATGGACGTGGGGGTCATCGGCTATCGCACCGACCAGAACGCCCAGCCGATCATCGAGTCGGCCCTGCAAGGCCCGTTGGCCGGCCGCACCCTGGTGTCGATCACCGAGATCGGCGCCCATCCCGCCCGGATCGAAAGCCGCACGCAGAGCTTCCCCGACGAAGAGACCGGCGAGATGGTCGAGGTGCCCTGCGAGAGCCCGGTCTGGGTGGACCCCAAGGCCGAAGGGGGCACGCCCATGTGCCACATGCTCTACCAGGCCCACCAGATCCTCTCCGACTGGATCGCCCAGCATCCGCGGAGTTTTCCGCCCATCGTGGTGCACATCACCGACGGCGAATCGCAGGACGGCGATCCGATCCCCTATGCCAACGCCGTGCGCAGCCTGGCCACGGCCGACGGCAACGTGCTGTTGTTCAACTGCCACCTCTCGATGACCAAGGCCAATCCGTTCATGTTCCCGGCCGCCGAGGAAGGTCTGCCCGACGAGTTGGCCAAGGTCTTGTTCCGCATGTCGAGCATCCTGCCCGAGCCCTTCATGCGGCATGCCGCGGAGGAGCTCTTCCCGTTGCAGCCGGGCGCGCGGGGGCTGGCCTTCAATGCCGACATGGTGTGTCTGATCCAATTTGTGAACATGGGAACCAAGGCGGCCCCGGGACTGAGGTAAAAGAATCTCGGAGTTGGAAGTCAGGAGATAGAATCTCCTCCTATCTTCTAACTCCCAACTTCGAACTCCTAATTCCTACAGCGTTCCATGCCCTTCCAATCACGCGTGTTCCAACTGGCCAAGGATCCCGAGAATCCGCGGCAATATGAAGACGCCTGGCGGCTCGACGCGGGGCGGGCCGTGGCCGCCGTCGCCGACGGCGTTTCCGCGAGCATGTTCTCCGGCCCCTGGGCGGAAATCCTCACCGCGGCGGCCGTCGAGGCCCCGCCCGACACCGGCGATCGCGCCGCGGTGGCCGCCTGGCTGGCCCCGCTGCGGCAGGCCTGGGCCGCCCGCGTCGACACCGTGCAATTGACCTGGTTTCAAAAGGCGAAACTCAAGCAGGGGGCCTTTTCCACGCTGCTCTGGGCCGCCCTCCAGCCGCGGGAAGACCAGGACCGGCCGCTCCCCGGCGAGTATCGCCTGCGGAGTTTCGCCATCGGCGATAGCTGCCTGTTTCTCCTCCGCGACGGATGCCTGCTGCGATCCTTTCCCATGGAGAACGTCGCGCAGTTCCAAGCCGACCCGCTGGTGATCGGCAGCCTCGACTTGGGACGCGACGACCGGCTGGCATTCGGCACGCTCGACGAGATTTGCCGCGACGGCGATCTGCTGGTCCTCTGCACCGATGCGATCGCCGCCTGGAGCTTCGCCCGGGCCCAGTCCGGAGAGCCGCCGCCGTGGGAGCGGTTCTGGTCGCTCAGCGAAGAGGATTGGCGGCAGGAAATGGTCGCCCTCCGCGCCCGCGAAGAGCTGCGCTACGACGATACCACGCTGCTCTTGCTCCGCGTCACGGCCGACGTGGCGGCCGCCGCGGAACCGCCGGGTGCCACTGCTGGCTTGCCCAGCAGTGTTCCACAGACGCCGGGAGACACTTCGTCCGCTATCAACGAATTATCGCCGGCCCACTCTTCCCCACGCGAAGAGACCAACACTGCTGGACCGACCGCCGGTGGCCCGCATGAGCCGGCGCCGGACGACATCTACGCGCTGGCGGCGGACGACATTTGCGTTCCGCCGGCGGAACCGGTGGCCCAGCCCGAGGCGCGGCAACCGCCGCCGCTTCCCGAGACGGCCTCTGCGCCTCCCGAACCGCCGCCACTGCCGCATCGTGCGTCCGCGCCTCCCGAGACGCCGCCGCCACTGCCGGGCGGAACGCCGCCGCCACTGCCCGATTGGGCGAAGGCCGTCAACGACGCCGCGGAGCAAATCACCCAGCAGGCCAGCGAGGTCACCGGGCAAGTGCTCCGCGGCATGAAGCAACTCAGTGAAGCGGCGTTGCGGAAGTACCGCGAGAAGTTTCCGCCCCGCGATCCCTAGTGAGGCCCGTCGATGCGATGTTCTTGCGGACAGGAAAACCGGGCCTCGGAGAATCGCTGCGGGCGTTGCGGCCGGCGGCTGTTGCTCGGCGTCGACCTGCGTCAATTCGCCGGCGACGCCGCGGCGCTCGTGCTGCTGTTGGCCGCCCTGGGACTGGTGTTCTTGCTGCGGAAACATGGCGTCAGCCCGGTCGACGCCGTCGTGGCGGGCCAGCCGGGCGTGGAGGGCGCCGCCGGGGCGACGCGGTCCGACCGCCTGCTGCGATTGGCCGTCACTCCGCCGGAGTTCGACGACGTGGGCCGCTTGTTGGACACCTTCGGCAGCGGCTATCGCTATACCGAGATTTCCTACGACGACCTCTTGGACGCCGATAAGCTCGCGCCCTACGACGTGGTGTTTCTGACGTGCTCGGGCGCCCCGTCGGCCTGGCTGGGGCGGTGGCTCGGTCAAGGCGATCGCGGCAGCCCGGGCATCTTCCGCCTCAAAGAGCCGATCATGGATCAGCTCAACAAGAGCCTGCGGCAATACGTCCGCCAAGGCGGCACGCTGTATGCCTCGGATTGGCAATTCGAGCTGGTGAAGATCGCCTTTCCCGAGTACATCGACGAGGCCCGCGTGGGCCGGGGGGCGGCGCAAAAGGTCCGCGCCGAAGTCCTCGACCCGGTGTTGCAACGCCGCCTGGGCACGTCGATGGAGTTGACCTTCGATAAGCCGGCCTGGCGTCCCGCCGCCTTCCAGGGAGCCGAGGTGAACGTCGATCTTCGCGGCCGCTACGAGCTATCCGACGGCACGCGGGTTTCCGGCCCGCTGTTGGTCGAGTTCCCCTTCGGCAATGGCAATGTGATCTTCACCTCGTTCCACAACGAGGCGCAAAACAGCAAAATGGAGCTGGTCTTGCTGCGGCACCTGGTGTTCACCACGGTCACCGCCCGGCTCGATGCCGGCATCCGCCGCACGCTCGTCGAAGGCGGATTCTCGCCGGTGGAGCGAAATCTGTTGAGTGCTTCCACGAGCGATCAGTCGATCACCGCAAGCTACGAGTCGCGCGCCGTGCGCGACCTGCAATTCGTGCTCGGTTTCGAGAACCGCGGCGCGCAACTGCGGCTCACCGTCACCGGTCCGGACGGGCGGAAGATCGCCAAGAGCGGCACTTCCACCATCCGCATCGAACAGTCCCAGGCCCCGCCCGGCATTTGGCGCTACACGATAACGCCGGTGGTCGTCCCCTACGCCAACTTCCCCTTTACGATGACGGTGGGCGAGAAGTAACTGCTGGACAATCGCATGGCGTGCTTGCTCCTTATGCAACCAAAGGTATAATTGGCCGATCGGGAGGGCGCGGGCGGGCTGGTCGTGATGGCAATGGAAGTCCGGCAAGGGGGCCTCATGTCGAAGCAAGAGTTCTTAGAGAATCTCCGAATCGCGCGAAGTTTTTTTGCCCACCCGCGCATCCAGACCGACAGTCCGAGACTGGACCCGCAGGACGTGGAGAAAAGGATTGTGCAGGCGGCAATCTGGCTGACGCCAAAGTCAGTTAGGGGGTTCAACGCCGACGATTTTCCGGAGCTTGGACCGGGCCGGCAGCAAGAGTTACGGACTGCAATCAGCGAGTTCTTGGGTGTAGCAGAGCGGGTACCACCTACCCAACCAGCTTCTCAACAGGAATATCGTGCGGCGGAGACCGCCCTTGTGAAAATCCTGAGGATATTGGAGCCGTACCTCCCGACGCCACAGGAAGGAAAAGAAGTGGAGGAGTTGCTCAACAAGTTGGACTTCCCGCCGTGGGTAGCTAATTGGGACTATGAGCTAGGAAGCGACCAGGATGAGGTGCCGGCGGTTTGGATCAATGTCTATGTAGACGGAGCTGTCGCACCGAGAAAGGACTTCGGTCGCTTTGCATCCCAAATGACTGCGAAGGTCCGCCAAGCGTTGTCTACGGCGGGTGTCCATCGATGGCCGTACGTCCGCGTGCGGACGGCTGTCGAGCACAAAACCGTATAGTGTCGCACAACGATGCCACTGCACCAAGATCTGCTGGCCTTGGCGAGAGAACTGGTGGACAGGAATCCGGCCGCTCCGGTGGAAGCGGACCTCAGACGCGGTGTCTCAACCGCCTACTATGCCCTCTTTCATCTGCTCGTCCATGAAGCGACAAATAGGCTGATTCAGGTCGCCGCATTACGTCCACGAGTTGCGCGTGCCTTCGATCATAAGACTATGAAGAACGTCTGCCAAGACTACGCGGGGCGATCTCCGGATCCCGCGGGTCAATTGGCCACCGCCGCAGGGCAACTGCTTCCCCAGCAGCTTCAAGACCTGGCGTCGGAGTTTGTCTCGCTGCAACAGGCGAGACATCAAGCAGACTATGATACAGGAGCAGTAATCACGCGCGCACAAGCTGATACCGACGTGATGACCGCAGAAGCGGCGTTTCTCGACTGGGCGGCGGTGCAAGTCGACCCGGCGGCTGATACATTTCTTGCCGAGCTATTCTGCCGAGGCATCCCAAAGCGATAGGGCCACGTTGGACGCGCGTGCCACGTTCACATCGTATAGGCGGCTACCGGCAGAACCTGCCGGGTTGATAAACCTCACCGCGTTTCAGCCCCACGTCGAGCATGAAGATCGCCAACGCCGCGGCCAGCAGCAACGGCCAAAGCGGCCGGGTCAAGGGCACGCGCCGGCCCGAAGGGGCAAAGATCTCTGCCGCCGGCGGATCATAGCGGCCGCCCGTGATCCGCGCGACTTCGCGCAATAGATCGACGTTCGTCGGCCGCAACCGCATCTCCGCCGGATAGTCGGCCGGTCTGCGCTGCTCGACATGTGCCGGCGGCCCGGCGCGTAAAACGCTGCGGATCGCGTCGCCCCAGAAAGGGTCGAAGCCGGGCCAGCGGAGCCAGCCTGCGGCCCAGCGGTTTCCGGCGTCGGAAGTGAAAGCGGCCACCTTCCCCCGCCCGCATTGCCAATGGGCCAGTAACGGATCGCCCGCAGGCGTTACCAGCGCGACCGTTGCGGCCGCTTTGGCCTGCGACTGGTCGTAGCCCAAGAGGGCCGGCAGGGAAACGTGTTCAGACGCGGCGGTTGATCGTTGGGGCGTAAGAGCCGTTCCCGAGCTGTCCGCCCTCGCCCCCGGCCCCTCTCCCGCATGCGGAAGAGGGGAGTGTTGAACGGGCTTGGCGAAGAACGGCTCTTCGACCACTCCTCGTTTGCTGGCCGAGGCGGTTTCCAGGGCGAAGATCGCCGGCAGGGTCGCCACGTCGGCCAGGTAGTAGTAGTGACCCCGGCCGATGCGGGCCAATTCTTCCAGCGCGGGCGAGGCCACTTCGTCGCCAATGCCCAGCGTGGACAAAGTGATGTGGTCGGCGGCGATGCGCCGGGCGATGGCCGTGAAATCCGCGGTGTGCGAGAGGCCGTCGGTGAGAATGATGACGTGCTTCAGATCCGCATAGGCTTCGCGGAGCGCCAGGTAGGCCTTTTCCATGGCCGGTGCCAAATTGGTGCGGCCTTCGGCCTGGATCGACGCAATCTGCTCCAGCACCCGCCGCTTGTCGGAGCAGGGCTGCAATGGGCAGGCCCAATAGCTCTCGTCCTCGAACGCGATCACCCCCACCTGGTCGTCAGGCCTGAGCATCTCCACCACCCGCCGCATCGCGGCCTTGGCCAAATCGATCCGCCGGCCGCCCATCGATTCGGAGCGATCGATCACCAGCACCATTGCCAGTTGCGGCGGGTGCGTTGTCTCTCGATGGACGCTGAGCACGGGGAGAATTTCTTCCAACGCCGTATGGGCGTAGCCGCCGGGCGTGAACGCCTGATCGCCGCCGACGACCAGCAGCCCGCCCCCTGCCGTCACGTAGCGGCCGACGTTTTCCATCACCGCCGGCGATAACAGCGTCGCCGGCACATTCACCAGCATCAGCGCGTCGTAGCGGCAAAGCTCGTTGTTCGCCTTGGGAACATTCTGCGGGGTCATACGATCCACGTCGACCTGCGCCTGCCGCAGCGCCCCGGCGAGCCGGCCGCCTGCGTCCGGCTCCCCTTCGACCAGCAGCATCCGCGGCGGTGGGCCGACCGACACGGTCGCCGAGGCCCGATTGTTGCCGAGAATCGTGTCGCGAAAGCCCGCAATGCGGACCGTATAGGTCGCTCGCCCCAACGTGGATGCCGGTTGCGCGAAGCGGAAGTGGTTCTCGCCGCGCGCCACCGTGGCCGGCTGCTGGGCCAGCGTTTTCGATCCCAGGTCGAGCCGCAGAATCCCTTGGTCCGGATGATTGGAGTAGAGGTCCACGTCGAAGGTGATCGCCTCGTGCTGCCGCACCTGCTCAGCGCAGCCCACCGAGGCCACGTAAACCTCCGGATTGGCCAGGCTGTCCAAGGGCACCACGGAAATCAGCACGCCCGCCCCAGCGGCAGCCGCGCGCAAATCGCCCCGGGTTTGGTTGCCGTCGGTCAAGAGCACGATCTGGGGCACGTAATCCGCCGGCAGCAGCTTACCGGCGGCGGTCACGGCCGCGCCCACGTCGGTGCCCAGCGGATCGGGCGCCGCGGCGTCGCCGCGCCAGTTCGGCGTCGCGGTTCCGGGCTGCGCGGCGAACGGCAAAAACTCGAGGCGGTTGCTGCCCGCGGTCCGTGTCAGCTCCCGGCAAAAGGCCTCGGCCGTCCCCCGCGCGCCGGCGGTGCTGAGGCTCCGATCGATGGCCACCACCACCGCCTGCCGGTCCGTCGACCCGTGGAACTTGGGGTCGCCCAGGGCCATGATCACCAGGGTGACCAGCAACAGCCGAATGGCCAGTGCGGCCCACGACCGCCAGCCCGACTCGCGGCTGAACCCGCGGCGCCAGGCGTACCACACAAGCGCCCACGTCGCCGCGGCGATCAGCCACGCCGGCCAACCCAATTCCAACTCGGGCATATGAGTGTGGTAAACGTCAAGCATTCAGATCAGCCAGCGGCGTTGGTAAAGGGACCATTCCCCGACGAGCAGCACGGCGGCGGCCGCGGCCAACCACGCCCAGAGTCGAAGGTCGCCATAGCGAGGATCGGCCAGTGCCAATACCAGCAGCGCGAGCGTCGTCAATTGCACGGCCAGGGAAACCGGCCTTCGCCAGGGCTGCCAGGCCGTCCGCGCCGGCTCGGCCGCCAAGGCCTCCTGCCACAGCGACGCCGCGCTTGTCGGCAATTGCCGCCAATGGGGCCGCCGCAGGTAGAGAATCACGATCGGAACGGCCAGCAGGCCGGCCCACAGTGCGGCCGGATTGAGAAAGGTCATGGTGCCGATCCCCCGCTCTTCCCGCTCGGCGCGAGCGCCTCGGCGAATGTCGCCGGCAGGCTTTCGTCCGACGCCAATTGCACGCACTGCAAGCCGCGGCGCACGGCATATTGCCGTACCGACGTCATGAACTGCGCAAACAGTTCCCGGTAGCGGGCCACGATCCGCGGACTGAGGGTGACGCGAACCGCATGCGGCGATTCCATGTCCCGCAGTTCCACGTCGCCCAGCGCGCGGGGATCGGCCTCTTCCGCCGCATACACTTGCACGATCCGCGGAGAGTAGCCGCGCCGACGCAACCGCTCCAGCGGACTGCGAAAACCGCCCCGATCCAACAGATCGCTGAGGATCAGCACCGGGCCGGGCTGCTGGTACCGCCCGGCCAGCGCGGCCGCGGCAGAGAAAAGGGGACAGTCCTCATTTGCCGGAACGGCCAGACCAACCTTCGGTCGGTGCCCGGTGCTTCGCACAAATGGGGACTGTCCCCTATTTTCCTCCGGCGACGCGTCGAGTGCCAATGTGTCCAGGAACCGCAACAGCCGCAAAACGTGGTTCTTGCCGCGGAGCCGCAGCCCGCCGGGCAGCATGCGGCCGGAAAAGGGGCTAATGTCGATCGCATTGCCGGCCGCAAGCGCGGCCGCGCCCAACGCGGCCGCCAGACGCCTGGCCGCATCGAATTTGGACGGACTGCCCAAGCCCATGCTCGCCGAGCAGTCCAGCAGGAAATAGCGGGGCACGTCGCCGCCGCCGTCGTAGGTCCTGGTAAAAAGCTCGTCGCGCCGCGCGCACAGCCGCCAATCCACGTGGCGATAGTCGTCGCCCGGCACATACGGGCGGAGGCCGACGGCTTCCGTGCCGCCCCGGGCCGAAAGATTGCGATCGGGCGCAAGCAGCCGCAGCAGCGTGAATGACGAATGAATGACGAAATCCGAATGTCGAAGGCGGCCGGCAAGGTTGCCGCTCATGGCTTCGACATTCGTGCTTCGCGCTTCTTTCGTCATTCGGATTTCGGCATTCGTCATTTCTATTTAATTGGGGACCGCCTGGAGTATTTCCTCGACCAGCCGATCAGGGTCGATATTCTCCGCCTGGCCCTCGAAATTCAGCACCAGCCGATGCCCGAGCGCCGCCGGGGCGATCGCCCGCAGGTCGGCCGACGTGGCCTCTTCGCGACCGTCGAGAATCGCGCGGATCTTCGCCCCCGTCACCAGGGCCTGCCCGGCCCGCGGACTGACTCCATAGCGGACCAAGCGGCACACCGACGGCGCCGCCCGCGGATCGCCGGGATGGGTCGCCTGAACGATCGCCACCGCATAGCGCCGCACGGCCGCCGGCACGGGCAGCGTCTGCACCAGCGCCCGCATCTCGAGGATCCGCCGGCCATCGACGATCGCCCGCAGCGGGGCCGGCTCCGACTCCGTCGTCCGCTGCAGGATCGTATCGAGCTGCGCATCGTCGGGGTTCCCCAGCCGGAGCTTGAAGAAGAAGCGATCCAACTGCGGCTCGGGCAGGGGAAACGTGGCTTCCATCTCCAGCGGGTTTTGCGTGGCGAGCACGAAAAACGGCTGCGGCAAGGCAAACTTCTCGCTCGACACGCTGATCGTCCGGCTCTCCATGGCTTCCAGCAGGGCCGACTGGGTCTTGGGCATGCCGCGGTTGATATGGTCGGCCAGGACCAGGTTGGAAAACAGCGGTCCCTCATGGAACTCGAAGGTCCGCCGCCCCTGCGCGTTTTCCATCACCACGTAGGTCCCGATGATGTCGGCCGGCAGCAGGTCGGCGGTGAACTGGATGCGGTGGAACGGCAGGCCCAACACTTCCGCCAGCGCCAGGACCAAGGCAGTCTTGCCCAATCCGGGTGGTCCTTCCAGAAGTATATGTCCGTCGGCCAGCAGGGCCGTGAGCACGGCATCCACCGTCGCCTCCTGCCCGACGATCCGCTTGCCCAGCTCGCGCCGCACGGCCTCCAAGTCTTCGCACACCGCTCGAAGTGCTTGCCCGGCGGGGGGAGTGCTGCTCATGGTTGCGATTCCTGATTTCGGGGGAGCAGATCTTGCAGATATTCATTATCCAGAAAACGAGCGTCGTCCGCTATATAATATTGGGGGTTCCACGGTTCTCGCGTTTTGCAACGTCCCCCGCGAATCGCTACACTGAAAGCGGCGGCCACGCCCACCGTCGCGCTCGGGGCCGCGGATCCGGCTGTGACGAATGGGCGTCTGGAGCAACTACTAAATACGTTCGCCAATCTCAACAACGGAATCGGATCGGAATTCTAGGGGGTGGCTTTTATCCCCCCCGGCGACAAACGGCTTTCCCAAACGTTTCACAGATAGGGCCGCCCGCCGCGGCTGGCGTCTGAGCACACGTACCAAGGAGCGGGGCCATGAAAAACGGTCTTTGTCGGTTAGCGGTCGTGGCCGTCGGGTTGGCGTTGATGGCCGGCATGCCCAATTGGGCGGCGGCCGACGCACCATCGGCCCCGTGGCAGATCGCGACGATTGCCAAGCTCAATCAGACCAACGCCGACCAGCCAGCCGCCGCGCCGGAATCCGGATCGCAGAAGTACCTCCATATCAAACTCGGCTTGAACCTGCCCGCCGCCGAGCGGAAGCTGCACCAATTTCGCATTGTCGACCGCCGCGGCGAAGAGGTGGGCGAGCTTTGGGGCTTCACGCAGTCGACCGTGATCTTCGAAGGAAAGTGGGACGATCTGGGGGGGCTCTTCCTCGACGGCTTGGGCCGACGTGAGCCCTTGGTGCGCGTGGCGGAGCCCGCGCCGAGCCGTAACGTCCAAACTGCCCAGCCGCCCCTGGTCGCTTCGCCCCCCATGGTTAGCGCGCCAGTGGTCGTCCAATCGCCTGCGCCGCGAGTGTTTAACACCCCAGCGCCGATCGGTCCCTCCATTGTGACCCGCGTGCCGGACCGGGTTGTCGTAAGCGAGCAGCCGAAATCAGTCATCATCGATCCCGGCGTTACCGTTGGTCCGCGAAGCAACGATCGGATCTACGTCGCGCCCAGCGTGATCCACGACGGCGGCGACCGGGTGATCGTGCACGACAGCGGCCCGGAACACGTTTACGTCCACGATGGCGGCGACCGGGTCGTGGTCCACGATGATGATCGGGTGATCCACGATGGGAACCGAATTGTCGTCCATGACGGGACCCGAGTCGTTCATGATGGAGATCGCGTCGTCGTTCACGATGGCGACACGGTCGTCCACGATGGGACCCGGGTTGTCCATGATGGAGATCGCGTGGTCCACGATGGAACCCGGGTTGTCCATGATGGCGACACGGTCGTTCACGACGGCACCGGGGGCGGCCATGGGCGTAAACACAAGCATCATCACGTCGTCGTCCATGACGGGAAGGACGTGGTCGTCGACGATGGCGACGACCACGTCGTTCACGACGGCGATAAGGTAGTCCACGACACGGATCGCGTGGTCCATAAAGACGGCGACGATACGGTTGTCGTTCACGACGGCGATAAGACGGTCCGCGGCAGCGACAAGGTGGTCGTTCACGACGGCGATAATGTGGTCCACGATGGCTCCACCTATCACGGGATGGTCCACGAGACGGCCCACGCGGCCAAAGACAGCGACGACCGCGTCGCCTCGCTCGATTCTAGCGGCGCCGGCGGCAAGGGCACTGGCGGCAACGGCTCCGGCAGCGGCAGTGGTTCCGGCAACGGTTCGGGAGCCGGCAGCGGTTCGGGAACCGGCAGCGGCACCGGGTCCGGCTCCGGGCCGGGAAAAGACTCGGGCCCCGGCGATAAAGCGGCCGGCGATAAGCCCGGTCAAGGCAAACCCGACCAGGCCAAGGCGGACCAGTGCAAGCCGGACCAGGGAAAACCCTGCCCCTGCCAGGCAAACGCGCAGGGCAACGCCCCCGGCCAGGGCGCAGGGTCCGGCAACGGGGCAGGCGCTGGTTCCGGCAGCGGCCCGGGCGCCGGAAGTGGCGCCGGTCCAGGAAGTGGCCCCGGAGCAGGATTGGGTGCGGCGCGTGGATTGGGGCCGGCAGGCGGACCAGGGATGGGCCCTGGCGGAAGGCCGGGAATGGGAGCCGGCGGATTGGGTCTCGGTGGCGCAATCGGCCCAGCTCCCCTTGCTCCCATCGGTCCCGTCGGTGGTCTATTGGGTCCGGCCCGGCCCATCGGCCCGCTGGTCCCGAACCTCAATGCCACGACCAACCTGGTGGATCCTCGGCTCGTGCCGGTCGGCCCGCTGGGGCCCGCGGCGATCGGGTCCGGCGGTCAGTCGAACCAACTGGCGTCCAGCGGCGCCGGGGGCGGTGGCGCCGCCGGGGCCGCCGCGGCGATGCCCCAGATCGGCGTCGACGGCAAAGCGGGGCCCAGCGGAGATCGCCCGCACTACGCGATTTACGTTACCTGCGGCGAAGACACGGGGCCGGGCAAGGTCTATCAGCTCGACGAGCAGGGCCGCGTGCAGGGAGTGGTGCATCTGGCGTCGACCGCGACGGGAATCGCCCTGCACCGTCAAAACGCCTTGGTATTGGCCGTTCCCCGTGCGGGAGGCCACATCTTGCGGATCGACGACGCCGGCCGGCTCTCCTCGATCGTCGACCGCGACAAGTTGCTGATCCACCCGGTCGACGTGGCCGTGGCCTCCAACTCCGACACCGTGCTCGTGGCTGACAATATCGCCAAGGTCCTGGCCACCGTGCCGGCCACCGGCGGCGCAGTGAAAATCTACCGCGGGCTGGGCGACGACAAGTGGACCACCGCGCCCGAACTGTCGATCGCCGCGACGACCGACGGGCACGTGCTCTTCGGCAGCAGCGCGCTGCGGGGAATCATCCGCCTCCAGGGGCCCGCCGACCCGTTGCGGCCGCTTTGGACCGGCGCGGGGGGCGTGGCCGCCGACACCGCGTCGCTCCGCTGGGCCGCCGCCGCGGCGCCCGGTTTCGTCGCCACGTATGACGGCGAGGAGCCCTTGGCGAAGCTGCGGCTGCCACCGGGCAAGAGCATCTATCGCCAAGGCCTGTTGTCGTTCGCCCCCGGCGGACTGCTGCTGGCCGCGCGCGAGAGCAACCAGCCCGATGGCCAGCCCACGTTCCTTCGCTATAATCCCGATACCGGCGACGTGGAGAACCTTTTCACCTGGAACAGGGAGCGGGTGATGGATTTCGTCGTCGGTCCCCGGATGTTATGGGACCGCGACGCCCGGGCGGCGCCCCAGAGCGCGTATTGACGGCCGGCACGAGGCCCTTATGAGCACGACCGATCCCGCGGCCGCCGTTGCCGATCGCAAGACGGCTCCGCCGCTTCCGCCGCCCGGCCCGATGGGTCCCCCCAAGGTCGACATGCGCTCCTGCGCGGAAATGCAGGCCTGGCTGCGGCGTCTGGAGTCGCAGCAACACCGTATCGGCCGGCGCAACAAGTATCTGGGCGTGGTCTTGGGGCTGGCACTGTTGCTCTTGGCCGCCGCGCTCTTGGCCGTGTACCAGGCGACCGTCGCCACCTATGCCGCGCTGAGCGGCGTCCGCATCGCCCAGCATCCGGCCGACCAGGGCCGGCTGGAAATCTCCTTCCACGTCGACCGGCCCGGCAAGGTCTACTACCGGCGCACCTCGGGCCGCATTCGGGCCGACGTGATCGACTATTTTGCCGCGCCCGGCGACGTAACCCGTCACTGGTCCTGGACCTACACGCCCGGCGAGGACATCGAGGCCCGGCTCTGGTACCGCCGCGGTCTGCTGCCGGCCGAGCGGCGGCAGGGTTTTGCAACCGTCGGCCGGGCGGATATCGTGATCTTGATCGACACCACGGCGACGATGGATCGGCGGATCACGGAGCTCAAGAAGCGTTGCGTGGATTTTTCGCGGCAGCTTTCCCAGCAGGACCTGACCCACCGTTTCGCCTTGATCGGCTTCGGCGACGCGCACGAGAAGGCCTGGCTCGACAAGCACGACTTCACCACCTCGGCCGTGGAATTTCAGACCTGGGTCAACCGCATCCAACGTTTCCCTGGCGGCGACTTGCCGCAGTCGGCGCTGGACGCCTTGGAAGAAGCCTTGAAGTTGCCGCTCGCCGACCACGCCCTGCGGATCTTCTACCTGGTGACCGACGCCACGTACCACGACCCGGCGCGATCGGGGGCCCGCTCGGCCGACGTTGCCGCGGCCTTGGAAAAACACCGCGTGTTGCTCAATGTCTTCTGCCGCCCGGAATTCCAGCCCGCCTATCGGCAACTGCTGGGCAGCGACGGCCGCTATCAGCCGATCGAGAATTTCGGCCAGGTGCTCAGCGAAGGCCGGGTGTTGGAGGATTAGGAATTGACCAATAAGGAACCCCTCAAAGGCTCGATTCCGCCACCGCCACCGCCGCCGGGCATGGCGCCGGCCGTGCCACCGCCGCTGCCGGTTGGGCTGCCGGCACTGGCAGAGCCAGTGGCACCCGCGATGAAGCCCGTGGCGCCACCGGTCCGAAGCAATTCCGAGGCGGGCGCCTTTTCCGGCTCGATTCCCCTGCCACCGCCACCGCCCGGCATGCCGCCGCCGCTGGCCCCGCTGGCACTGGCAGAGCCAGTGGCACCCCCGCCGGCACTGGCAGAGCCGGTGGCACCCCCGCTGGCCGAGCCGCTGGTGTCTTCGATGATGGCGGGGATCTCCCCCGAGGAGCTCCAGGCGCAGCTCGATGGGCTCTCGCGACGAGTCCGCGCCGGGCGGCGCCGCAGCCTGCTGTTGGCCGTGTCGGCCGCCGCGGCGATCCTCTTGGGCGCCGCGTGTTGGGGCGGCTATTACGGGTCGGTGGTGCTGGGCTATGTTCAGTTGGACCCGCAGATCCAGATCCGCCGCGACCCGCTGGACGAGAACCACATCGCCGTCGTCTGCCGCCCGAAAACGCCGGGAACGATCAGCTTTCGCCATGCCAACGCCGATCGCGATACCGAGTTGCTCGATCGCGTCGCGGCCAGCGAGGTGGGGCAAGACCACGAGTTGCGCTGGCGGATCGATTCCGCGCGGCCCGGCGACGTGATCCAGGTCACCTCGCGCGAAGGCCTGCATCTGACGAGCACCGCCCTGCTCGTGCCGGCAATCGCGGCCGCCCGCGCGCAGACCACCGTGCTGGTGGGCCAGATCGTCAACGCGATCAACAATCGTCCCGTGGCCGGCGCGGAGTTGCGAATCCCCGGTACGCACCTGAGCGTGCGAAGCGGTCAGGATGGGCGGTACCGGCTCGAAGGCGTGCCGGCGGGCAAGGTGCCGGTGAAGGTTTCGGCTGCGGGGTTCACCTCCGAGCAGTTCGAGGAGGTGCTCGGCGCCGGCCGCGAAAATCCGCTCCGCGTGGCGATCAGTCCCGGCATGAAGGCCGGCCAGATCCGCGTGGTGCTCACCTGGGGCGACGATCCCAAGGACCTCGATGCCCACCTCGAAGGTCCGCTGCCCCGCGGCGGAAAATTCCACGTCTATTACGGCAACCAGGGCGATTTGAAAAACAAGGAGTTCGTGCACCTCGACGTCGACGCCCAGAATGGGCAAGGGCCCGAAACCATCACCGTGCTGGGGGTCTTGCCGGGCGTGTATCACTATTGGGTCCACGACTACAGCGACCGCGACGATCCGAAGAGCACCGCCCTGGCCCGCTCCGAGGCCGAGGTGAAGGTCTTCCAGGGCGATCAAACCTACCGCTTCCGCGCCGGTCACGAGATGGTGGGGAACCGCTGGGACGTGTGCAGCATCGAGGTCAAGCCGCAAGGATTGGCGGCCAACGTGCAGAAGGTCGACACCTATCAGCAAACGAAGCTCGAATCGCTCGGGTTGTATGCCAAGCGAACCCTGGCCGGCCGCGAGCAATGGATCGCCCAGTCGGGCGGCAGCGAGCACAGCGAGCACACGGTCGACGAAGGCCTGGCCTGGCTGGCCCGGCATCAGGACCGCGACGGCAGTTGGTCCAACCACTGCTTGGGCGACGGGGTCGAATCGCGCTGCGAAAAGCCCAGCAACTGCACCGGCGCCGGTTCGGTCCACTGCCCCATGGCCCACACCGGGCTGGCGGTGCTGGCCTTCCAGGCCGGCGGACACTATTACTTCAATCACAACGTCTATTCGGAAACCGTTCGCCGCGGGCTGGATTGGCTGGTGGAAAACGAAGAGCCCGACGGCGCGCTCTTCGACGCGGCATTGGAGTCGGGGGCCAAGCTCAGGTCGCCCTTTGCCGCCATGGGCAAGAGCAAAGCGGCCAAGGCCAGGGCCCGCGCCGCGATTGCCGCATCGCCCACCGGGCGCAATTTTACCAATGCCTCGATGTACGAGCAGGGGATGGCCGCGTTTGCCCTGGCCGACGCCTGCGCCACCGTTCGCGACTCGGGGCAGGAGCCGGACCATCGCTACCTGGAGGCCACCGCCCGCGCCATACGCTTCATCGAGCAGGTTCAGCACAACGACGGCGGTTGGCGCTATAACGATCAGCCCAACGCGCCCAGCGACACTTCGGTCACCGGCTGGCAAGTGCTGGCGCTGAAATCGGCGCGGGAAGCGGGAATTCCGCTGCCGCAGGGTTGCGTGGAAGCCGTGCGGCATTACTTCGAGGTGCGCAAGCGCAACGTGGACGGTCGCACCTGGTACATCAACGGTCACGAAACCACTGAAGCCGTGACCGGCGTGGGAATGCTCGCCCGGCAGTTTCTCCTCGACGCGCCCAACGATCCGCTGATCCCCGCGGCCGCGCAGTATCTGGCCGGCGAGGCGGCGCGGCGTTGGGGCGACCGTTCCGGCTCGTCCGGCGAGAACGACTATTACTTGTGGTACAACTGCACGCTGGGGATGTACCAGGCCGGCGGTCCGCCCTGGGAGCAGTGGAACCCTATCATCCGCGATACGATCATCAAGCTCCAGCGGCACGACGGCTGCGCCCGCGGCAGTTGGGATCCGAATTTCCGTTGGGGTCCCCAGGGAGGCCGGATTCTCAGCACGGCGCTGGCCGCGCTGACCCTGGAGACCTACTATCGCTATACGGCTCCCCAGGAGCGCGGCGAGGCCGCCTCGGGCTCCTTGCAAACCGGGCCGATTACGAGTACGCCCGGCGGCGCGGTCCCGGCACGCTCCGCCGCGCCGGCGGAAAAGCCCGTCGCCCCCGGCGAGGTCGGCGGACTGGAAGCCCGCGTGAAACCCATTCCGCCTCCCGTCGAACAGCGTCGCGATAAGTAAACATGCCTGAGCTTCCCGAAGTTGAAACCATGCGCCGCGCGGTGGCCCCGGCTGCCGGCAGCCGCATCGACGACGTGATCCGCCCCCGCTCGCGGTTGCAACCGATCCTGATGTCGCCGCCGCTGGCCCAGTTCCGCCGCGGCGCGTCGGGGCGAACCATCCAAAGCGTGGGCCGGGTGGGCAAACGCGTGGTGCTCGCCCTGGACAACGCCGCGCGGATCGTGCTCGAGCCGCGGATGACCGGCCTGGTGCTGCTGGCCGATCCGCCCAACGCCAGCCATCTCCGGCTGGTCCTCGAGCTTTCCGGCGGCTCCGCCCGGCAGATCCTGTTCTGGGACCAGCGCGGGTTGGGCGTGGCGCGGCTGGTCACGCCGGAACAGTTCGACACGTTTTACGGACCGCAGCGTCTGGGGCCGGACGCCCTGGAAATCCCTTTGCACGACCTGCGCCAACGGCTGCGCGGCAGCCGCCGGCCGATCAAGGTGGCGCTGATGGACCAGGCGCTGCTGGTCGGCGTGGGCAACCTCTATGCGTCGGAGATCCTCCATCGCGCCCTCGTTCACCCCGCCCGGCCGTGTCAGCAATTGCGGCCCGAGCATTGGCGGCGGATCCATCGCGAACTGCGGGCGGTCCTCGAAGAGGCGATCGTTCACGAAGGCTCGACGCTCTCCGACGGCACGTACCGGGTCGAGCGCGAGGGCCGCTACCAGACCTATCATCGCGTCTACCAGCGCGCCGGCCAGGTGTGTCTGCAATGCGGCCGGGGCTCGATCGTGCGGATCGTGCAGGCCCAGCGCTCGACGTTCTTTTGTCCCTGCTGCCAACGGAGCAACGGGATCAGAGATTAGCGATTGGAAAGGAGACACACCTCCGCTTGCGCGTTCTTCATCCTTCATCCTTCGTCCTTCGTCCTTCATCCCCGAAGAGGGGGGGGATTGGATTGGCGCCCCAAACGTTCCATAATGGCGGGGAGCCGCCGCGGTTGCGCGGCGCGCCGGCCGTCATCGTCAACGCCGCAAAAGCGGTCCAAGGAAAGATTTATGAAGCGCAAACCGATATTGCTTGTCGCGGTCATGATTTCGGCGCTTGCGTGGACCGCGGCCGCTTCAACTACCACTTCAGGGAGCCAAACCGAGATGAAGATCGAATGTGCGTCGATGGGAAAAACCCGTGCGGGTGAGGAAGTCCACGTCTATACGCTGACCAACGCCGGCGGCTTGAAGGCCAAGGTGATGACTTACGGCGCCACGCTCATCGCCGTCGAGCTGCCCGATCGCAACGGCAAGTTCGAGAACGTCACGCTGCACCTCGAATCGCTGGACGGTTACCTGGCCGGACATCCGTTCTTCGGTTCCGTCGCCGGCCGCTACGCCAACCGCATCGCCAAGGGGAAGTTCACCCTCGACTCTCGGCAATATACGCTGGCGACCAACAATGGTCCCAACCACTTGCACGGTGGCATCAAGGGCTTTGATAAGGCCGTATGGCAGGCCCGGCCCATCGAGAGCGCCGCTGCGGTGGCCGTAGAGCTCACCCACGTCAGTCCCGACGGCGACGAAGGCTACCCCGGCAAGCTCACCGCCAAGGTCGTCTACACGTTGACCAACGACAACGAGCTGAAGATGGAATATACGGCCACCACCGACAAGCCCACCGTGGTGAATCTCACCAACCACGCCTACTGGAACCTGGGCGGGATCCACGCCGGCAACGTCCTCGACCAGCAGTTGACCCTCAATGCGGACCGTTACCTGCCGGTCGACGATACGCTGATCCCCTTGGGCGATCCCCAGCCGGTGCGGGGCACGCCGATGGACTTCACCCGCCCCGAGACCATCGGTGCGCGAATCGGCCAGGTTCACGGGGGCTACGACCATTGCTACGTGATCAATCAGCAGCACCAGGGGCAGTTGACGTTGGCGGCGCGGGCGGTGGACCGCAAGAGCGGCCGCGCGATGGAAGTCTACACCACGCAGCCGGCCGTGCAGTTCTACAGCGCCAACTTCCTGGACGGCACGCTGAAGGCCGAAGGCGTGACCTATACCAACCATTACGGTTTCTGCCTGGAAACCCAGCACTATCCCGACTCGCCGAACCATCCCTCCTATCCGAGCACGGTACTGCGGCCGGGACAGACTTACCATCAATTGACGGTCCACAAGTTCAGCGTCGAGAAATAAAGATCACCGTCCCATGAAAACCCGCCTTGCCCTCGCTTCCGCGTTCGCGTTGTTGTTTTTGCTCCCCCATGGCTGCCCCGCCTCGACCATCTGGTGCGAGGCCGAATTGTTCCGCGATTTGGGCGGTTGGACGAACGACTCGCAGTTCGTCGACCAGATGGGCTCGCCGTTCTTGCTGGCCATCGGCTTGGACGGGCCGGTCCACGACGCCGTCACCGAGGTGCGGATCCCCGCGGCCGGCAACTACCGCCTCTGGGTCCGCTGCCACGATTGGCTTCCGCAGTACAGTCCGGGCCGGTTCCAGGTGGTGCTGGGCGGCGCGGCCGTCGAGCACGTCTTCGGCCAGAATAAGGCCAAAGGGTGGATCTGGGAGGACGGCGGCGCCCGCCACCTGGCCGCCGGATCGCTGCAAGTGCGGCTCCATGACCTGACCGGCCACTATGGCCGCTGCGACGCGATCGTGCTCAGCGACGACTCGGCCTGGCAACCGCCCAGCGATCGGGAAAAGCTGCTCGCGGCCCGCAAGACTTTGGGCCCCTTGGCGCGCACTGTGCAGCGTCTGCCGGGGTTCGACACCGTGGTGGTCGGGGGCGGCCTGGCCGGGACCTTCGCGGCCGTGGCTTCCGCCCGCATGGGTTGTCGCACGGCCCTGATCCAGGATCGGCCCGTGCTCGGCGGCAACTCATCGAGCGAAATCCTTGTCAATCCCGAAGGCGATACGACCCGCGAGCCGCTGGATCCGGGCGAAGGCGGAATCATCGAGGAGGTCCGCGGACCGGTCCAGGGTTACTCGGAGCGGATGGGCCGCCTGGTCCGCGGGCAATCCAATCTGGAAGTCTACTTCAATACCCATGTCATCGGCGTGGAAAAGTCCAACCCCGAGACCATCGATGCCGTGGTGGCCGTCGACTCCAGCAGCAACCGGCAACTGATCGTTCCCGGCAAGACCTTCATCGATTGCACCGGCGACGGATCGATCGGCGTCTGGGCCGGCGCCGAACATCGCCACGGCCGCGAGCCGCGGGCGATGTACGGCGAATCGCGGGCGCCGGAAAAGCCCGACGGCCACACCATGGGCGGCACGCTCCGCTACGCCAGCCAGAAACAATTGCAGCCGGTGGCGTTCACCGCGCCGGACTGGGTCCGGAAGTTTCCCCACTGTAGCGATTTCCACGTCGACCGGCATCCCAAGATCGATTTCGGCGGCTGGCAGTGGGTGATCGAATATGGCGGGATGCTCAATACCTATGACGACGCCGAGGCCATCCGCGACGAGCTGCTGCGGATCATCTGGGGCATGTGGGATCACGTCAAAAACCATTGTCCGAAACTGCACGACCAGGCCGAAAAATACAAACTCGCCTGGGTCAGCTACGTGGTCGGCAAACGCGAATCGCGGCGGCTGATCGGCGATTACGTGCTCGTCGAGCAGGATATCGCCGCCCGGCGGCTGTTTGCCGATCGCGTTTCCTATGCCGGCTGGGGCATCGACATCCATCCCCCGGGCGGCTTTTACGACACCGAACCGCCCGCCATTTTTTCGCACAAGGTCAAGTTCTCCATCCCCTTCCGCTGCCTCTATAGCAAGAATATCGATAACCTGCTGATGGCCGGACGTTGTATCTCGGTGAGCCACGTGGCCTTGGGCGCCACGCGGGTGATGATCACCTGCGGCCTGCAAGGACAGGCGGTGGGCACGGCCGCCGGCATGTGCAAAATCCATGAAACCACGCCCCGCATCGTGGGGCAGAACTATATCGCCGATCTGCAGCAGCAGTTGCTCAAAGACGGTTGCTACCTCATCGACCTGCCGAACGAAGATCAGCGCGACCTGGCCCGCACCGCCAAAGCCACCGCGTCGAGCACCGCGCCGCCGATCGTGATTCCGCTGGCCGCGCACGGCAACGTCCACCCGCTCGGCACCGATCGTGCCGTGATGTTCCGCGCCCCAGCCGCCGTGAAGCAAATCGCGCTGTATCTGACGTCCGCCAGCGCCGCCGCCACGCCCTTGCGGCTCACGCTTCGCGCGGCCGCCGAACTGGGCCGGTTCGACGCAACCCAAGACGTCGCCACCGCCGTGGCCACCGTGCCGCGGCACAGTTCCGGCTGGGTGACTTTCGACTTGAACGCCGCCGCGCCGATCAAGCCCGGCCTGTATTACGTATCCCTGCCGGCCACGCGCGCTTTGAGTTGGACGTTGTTCGAAACCACGCCGCCCCACACGATGCGCGCGTACCGATCCGGCACGGAGTGGGCCGCGATGGACGGCTGCTACGCGTTCCTGCTGAACCCCACGGCCGAATCGCTGCGGCGCCCGCCCGCGACCCCGGCCCCGCCCGAGCCGAAGCCGAAACCGGGCGCGATGTTCGCGGCGGAAAACGCGATCGACGGCTACGCGCGGGCGATCCGCGGAGTGCCGCACTCGTGGCGACCCGACCCACGGCAGCCCTACCCGCAATGGGTGCAGTTGGACTTCGGCAAGAGCGTGGGTTTCAATACCATCCACATTTCCTTCCAGTCCAAAGAAATGCGGGCCGAGGATTTCCGCTTCGAGGTCTCCGACGGCGGCCCCTGGCAGACCGTGGCCGAAATGAGCGGGAACCTCGATCGCCGTTGCGTGCTCCGCATCAAGCCGGTGCGGGCGTCGCAGCTCCGCTTGGTGATCGCCAAGGCCCGCCGCGACATGGGCGTGTGTGAAATTCGCGTCTACGACGAGCCGTAAGGAAAGAGCGGGAGAAAGGGAGAGGGGGATAAGGGGAGGCCCGCCCGACAACCGTTGCGGCCGAGCCTCCCCCAGCGGTGCCACAAGTTGTTTTCGCGAGGAGTGGTCGTAAGATCGTCATCCTGAGCGCAGCGAAGGATCTACGTCGCCCCGCGTAGGGCTCGGATTCTTCGCTGCGCACAGAATGACAGGGTTTATGGGCTGGCCAAGGACTGCTTGCTGTGGCACCGTCCCCTGACCGTGCCGCCTTTCTTGGCAGTCGTCGTCGTTCCCAAACCCCGCATTGGAACGGGATTTCAACAATTGGATGAAACTCGCATATAAAGAGATTTGCACCGTCGTCACAATGGTTTGGGGTGTAATCCTCGTGGTGGAAGCGGGGCTTCCACCGGAGTGTGTGCCGCTCGGCGTGTTCTTCGGCGGGTTGCTCGGAATTCTCGTGCCGGGGCAAATGCCGAGAAGCTGGCTCGCTTTGGGGTTCGCGGCCGGCGCCGCCCTCGGTTATTTCATGCCAACTGCAAGTATCTTTGCCATGCGCCACGATCGGGTCACCGAAGTGCGCGACTGCCTTATCAATACCGTTTCGTTCGGAACGCTCGGCATGATCGTCGGCGCGGCCGTCAGTTGCACGCCGTCCGAACGTGGCGTCGGGCCGAACGACAGGCTTACCATCTTGTTGCGGGTTGGTGCTGCCGTCGTCATGTGCGCCCCGGTGTTTGTTTTCTACTTGATCCGAGTGCTGCGACCATCCTGAGTTGGCCATCCTTGCGCCAGCGTCGACATTGATACCAACCCCCGTCCACCCGATTTGACCCGCCGCCGCGGCTGTGTCATACTGAGCCCGTTATCGTGCGGCGGTGGTCATTGACTCAGAATCGCATGGGAGGTGCTATCGATGAACCGACATGGTACGCGACGTGAATTCCTGGCCGCATCCGCGGCCGCCGGCATGGGGTTGTTGGCCGCGGGCCGGCTTGAGGCGGCCCCCTTCAAGACCAAGCTCCACAAGGCCATGACGGCCTTCGGCAAGCCCACCGATGCCAAGCTCGCCGAGCTCAAGGCGGCCGGCTTCGACGGCATGGAAGCCCCCCACAACCTAACGCCCGACGAGGCCCGCCACGCCCGCCAGACGGCCGAGAAGCTCGGCCTGCGGATCCATTCGGTGCTGCGGGGCTGGATGAAATTCAACGATCCCGCCAAGGTCGACGCCGACGTCGAGGACGTCGCGCGGGCGCTCGCCACCGCGCAGATCCTCGGCGGCGACACGGTGCTGGTGGTGCCCTGCCGCATCGACGTCTATACGGCCGGACAACTCAAGGCGGGCAATCGCCCCAAGGGCGTGCTCATGCCCGAAGCCTGGGAGTTCGACATCGAGTTCGACGAAAAGTCCGGCCACGTGCATCGCGTCGTCCGGGGCGACAACGCCCCGTACCGGCAGTACATCGAAGCCCAGAACCAGGCCACCGACATGTCGCGCGCCGCGGTGAAGCGGCTCATCCCGGCGGCCGAGAAGTGCGGCGTGATCGTGGCCCTGGAAAACGTGTGGAACAACCTCTGGGTGAAGCCGGCGCTGGCGAAGAACTTCATCGCCTCGTTCGATAACCCCTGGATCCAGTCCTATTTCGACATCGGCAACCACGTGAAATTCGCCCCGCCGCAAGAATGGATCCACACGCTCGGCAAGCTGATCGTGAAGTGCCACGTGAAGGACTTCCTGCTCAACGCCGACGGCCACGGCGGCAAGTTCGTCCATCCCCGCGACGGCAGCATCAACTGGCCCGCTGTCCGCCAAGCGCTGGACGACGTGGGCTACAACGGCTGGTTGTCGATCGAAGACAGCGGCCTGCCGTTGGACGAGTTCAATCGCCGCCTCGACCTGATCGTGGCCGGCAAGTGACGGAAGACGAGGGATTGGGGATTAGAGATGAGGGACGGCCGCGCAGCGCCATTTCCTGATTCCTAGCTTCCAATCCCTGCTTCCCGCTTCCCAATCCCCAATCCCTCTAAGGAGAACACCGATGCGCTCGTATCACGCAATGTTGGGGGCGCTCGCCCTGGCGGCGGGCATGGCGGCTCTGTCGGCCGCTGCCCAGGGACCGCACAAGCCGCTCCGCGCGGGCATGATCGGACTCGACACTTCGCACGCGCCCGCCTTTGCCAAGGCCCTCACCGATCCCAAGGCGGAAGGCGATTTGGCCGACGTGCGCCTGGTGGCCGCATTTCCCGGCGGCAGCCCCGACATGCCCGCCAACAGCTTCGACCGGGTGGCCGGCTACACGGCCGACCTGAAGAAGATGGGCGTGCGGATCGTGGGCTCCATCGACGAGCTGCTCAAACAGGTCGACGTGGTGCTGCTGGAGAGCGTCGACGGGCGCCCGCACCTCGAACAGGTCAGGCCGGTGTTGGCCGCTCGCAAACCGGTGTTCATCGACAAGCCCTGCGCGGCGAGTTTGCCCGACGTGATCGAGATTTTCCGCCTCGCGAAACAGGACAAGGTGCCCTGCTTCTCCAGCTCGTCGTTGCGTTTCAGCCCCGAATTTCAGCAGTTCCGCAACGACCCGAAGATCGGCGCGATCCGCGGCGCCGACGCCAATAGCCCTTGCTCGCTGGAGGAACACCATCCCGACCTGTTCTGGTACGGGGTGCACGGCGTGGAAACGCTGTTCACGGTCATGGGCCCCGGCTGCAAGTCGGTCACCCGGGTGCACAGCGACGGCACCGATTTCGTGGTCGGAATCTGGGACGACGGCCGCATCGGCACCTTCCGCGGCAAGCGCGACGGGAAGCACACCTACGGCGTGCTGGTCCACGGCGCCAAGGGCACCGCTTTCAGCGATAAGTACGGCGGCTATCTGCCCTTGGTCGTGGAGATCTGCAAGTTCTTCAAGACCGGCAAGCCGCCGGTCAGCGCCGCCGAAACCATCGAGATCTTCGCCTTCATGGAAGCCGCCGACGAAAGCAAGCGGGAGGGAGGCTGCCCCGTTACGCTGCAAAGCGTGATTGCCAAGGCCCAGCAGCAGACGGGAAAATGAGGTTGGGCGGCGGACAGTGACCGGCAAACCACGCCGGCTGCCACTCAGGATTGGTCGAAAAATAACTTCCCGGTTTTGTTTCCTTTTCCATAGCCCAGCATTTATGCCTGGGACGCAAATCGCACGCTCGCGGACCGCCCGCCTTCCCCGATCCGCCGCCTACGGCGGCGGATCGGGGAAGGCGGGCTTTGTATTGGGGCGCCGCCGTAATCCCAGGCATAAAATGCCTGGGCCAAGGAAATCGGGAAGTTGTTCTTCGGCGGGACCTCAGTTTTTACGTGCCGCTCATTTTTCTTCGCCAGTGACGGCGGCCACGATCGACCGATCGCCGATGCGGAGCCGCGCTTCGTGCGCCGCGGAGTCCAACACGATCACCAAGTGATCGCCCGGGGCCGCCTGCCGCTGCCGCAAAGTCGGGCCGAGCCCCCAAACGCAGCCGTTCTTACAGACCATGGTGCAGAGTTTGCGGCCGTCGCCGTCGAGCAGCGCGAAGCGACCCTGCCCTTGGCCGCGGACCGAGGCCGGCAAGGTCAGCACCCCGCCCGAGATGGCCGCTCGGGAAAGACGGTAGACCACGTAGACGTGGCCTTCCCGGGTCTGGCCGCATTCGCAGAGCACCCGCCCCACGGCACTCGTCGCCCGGCGGACGGCGGCCGCAGCGAGCATCTTGCGGCTCACTTTGGCGCCGAGCAGCCCGTAAACGCTGCCGCCGTATGGGACCAGGATCGGGGAGCTCATCACGGTCGCATTGAAGCTGAACCGATTGACGCCACGGCCGAGGCATTCTTCCTCGAGCGCCGCGCGATCCATGATCGGCCCGTGTTCGCGTAGCGCCGCGACGAGAATCTGTTCCACGCTGCCAAGCACTGCGCGCCAATCGGGCGGGGGATCGGCGCCAACACGATTTCCACCCACGGAAACCCCGGGCATGTGGCGGCAGAATTCCAGCAACACGCTTTGCGGGGGCACCCTGCGGCGAAACCGCCGCGACCGCAAGGCCGCCGCGCGAAGCCGGGAAATCTCAATCGGATTGGCCACCGAAAGGGCCTTGAGAATCAGGTTGCACAGTCCGTATTGCGGCAGCGAATCGAGCCGGAACCAGGTGCGCTTCGCATCCAGCCAGCGAAAATCGTCGATCGCTGGGAGCGTGGCCGCAACCAGCTCCGCATCGGCCTTCGCGACGCCGCGGCGGCGGTTCACTTCGGCGACCATCTCCCCCAGGGTGGCGATGCCGAGGTTCTGCAACCGTTGCCGTGCCGCTTGAACGATCGCCCGCGTCAGCCCGGCCCACTGCGGCCGCACCACGAACTGGCAACGATCCGCGCGGACGATGGCGAATTGCGGAGCGCGGCCGAGAAAGCCGGCCGCCTCCGAAACGGCCGCCAGCGGCAGCCCGCAAGACGTCAGTCCCGAAGCATCGAAGTCGGCCTGGAGCGACTCCAGCCGCAAGGGCAACCGCTTGGCGATGAAAGCCAGCGCGCGATCCACAGCGGGGGCGAAAATCCGTGCCCCGCGATGCTGCCTCACCGCCCGGATGCACACCTGCCGCACCCGTTCGCGGCTCAGCCCGTGCTCTCGGCCGAGTTCCTCCAGCGTCGACGGCGGTCGCCCCTCCCAGCCGTAATAGGCCGCCACGATCCGTCGATTGCGGGGATTGTCGGCCGGAGCGAAGATCTCCAGCAATTCTTGCTCCACCGTGAGCTGGAGCGATTGTGTCACGCGTTCGTGCAGATCGGCCATCTGCCCGCAGGAGTGCAGCGGTTCGAGAGGATCCAACCGTCGCTTCAGCGCCCGCGGCAGCATTTCCGCCACCGAGTTCGCCTCGCTGTCCATTACCCGCAGCAACGAACCGAACCGCGGATCGCTGAAATGGATCGCCGCGGCCTCGGGTAGATCGGCCAGCGCCCGGGCCGATGCGCAGAGTTGCTCCTCGCGGCGGCTATCACGGGCGGAGGCCGCCTCCAAACACGTCAGCAGGTCCAGCAGCGACTTGGCGCCGAAGGCCCGCAGCGACAGCAGGTCGCCCAAGCGCATCGCGGCCAGCTTTTCCGGCTGCGCGTACAGCCCCGCGCGCAGCAGACAATGCCGGGTGCGGTTTTCCAGGTGCAGATCGTCCAACGTCATCCCCTGCGGCAACGCCGGCAGCCGCTGCTGGTGCAACTGCCGATTTTGCCCGCTGATCGTGACGCGACGCATCACCAGGGCCGCCAGCCGGGCAATCGTCTCGTCCGGCAGATGATCCCACGCCGTTTCATCGAGATCGGCCAGCAGGGCGTTCTCCAAGGGAGTGCCGGCCACCCACGGTCGCGGAATCGGCTCCGCCAGAATCTCCCGCAACGCCCGCGGCGCAAGCCGGCAGTGAGGATGCGGATAGTGGCCGCCCGCATGGGCGCCGCTCTTGAACGACCTCGACGCGGACTCGCCGTTTCGCCGCGATTCCGGATGATCGATGACGTCTTCCAACGCGGTCAAAAGGTCCAACAATCCTTTGACCCCGAAGCCGCGCAAGCCCAGGATCCGCCCAATGGTCCACAGCGCCAGATCCTGCGCGCGGTGGTGCAGGCCACCCGCCGCCAACGCGTTCATCGTCCGCGACTCGAGATCCAGGTCGGCCAGTTTCATCCCCGCCGGAATGGCCGGCAACGGGCGATCGACGACCGCCGTCGCCATCCGCACGGCGCGGCCGATCACCCGCAGCACCTCTCCGGCCAGTTGGCGGCAGGTCTCCGCGTCCAGCCGATGCCAGACGGTTTCATCCAGCGCGGCCAAGAGCGGATAGGCCCGGCGAACTTCGTCGTCAAACGATTCCGCAATCGGCACGCGGAGTAATTCGCCCAGCGCCGCTGGGGCGATCCTCCGTCCATAGTGTGGATATTGGCACGCTTCCCTGGGGGGCATTTCCGTTGTACCTTCGACCGAGAATCGCGGTGCCCAATCTGGCAAACCGCAATTTCCCATATTTTGTACCAACAAACAACTAGCATGTACACCCCGCTAGAACGGCATATATCGCTATATCGGGTGGGTTTACTTAGATCCGATGAGCCGAAACGGCCTGGCGGACTGCAAAGTCCGGACGCGATGGCCCAAAGAAGAACGGAATTCATTCCGCTTCCCTGAAAAAGGCAAAGGCAACGGAATGAACTCCGCTGGTATGAAGCGGACTTTGCAGTCCGCCCGTCGAAAACGGCCTGGGTAGCTGGGTGCTCCCGCCATGCCTCGGCTGGAAAACCGCACCGCCCTGGCCCCACCGTTACCTCGGTCGGGTAGGTTCCGAGGGGGACCCCATCCGCTTCACGCCTCCGCAGCACGAATTCCGACCCGCCACATCCGAAGTCCCGCCCCCGCACGGTCGATATGAAACTATCGGGGCTTTTGGGCGCGGCTACTCCAGAGCAGGGATGCGTTGCGAATGATGGCACGAAAAGATCTGTTGATTGAGAAACTGATCGAGAAACTCCAGGACGTCAATCCAATCATCCGGCGGAATGCGGCCGGTGCGCTTCGGCTCAACGGCGCGCGGGCCCTTCTAGCCCTTCCCGCCTTGACGAACCTCATGAGCGACGAAGACCCCCGCGTACGTGGCGAGGCAACCCAGGCCGTCAACCACCTGCGCTCGCTGCGGCCCCGCGTAGCCGCGTAAGATAAGGGGAAAGCAGACAAGAAATGCCATCGTGGGCTGACTCCGCTTGCGCCCTTCCCCCACCCCCTTGCCCCAGCCCCTTCCGCCCATGCCCCTGGATCCACAGGTCCAAGCCTTCCTGAAAGTCGTCCAAGAGCGCGGTTTCCGCGGTTTCTGGACGATGACGCCGGAAGACGCCCGGGCGATCTCCGCGGTTGCCGCCGCGCTGTTGCCGCCGCCGCCACCCGTGGCCAAGACCGAAGACACCACCGTCGCCGGGCCGGCCGGAGAAATCCCGGTGCGGATTTATACGCCCCAAGGCCGCGGGCCGTTTCCGTTGTTCGTATACTATCACGGGGGCGGTTGGACGATCGGCGATATTCGCTCGCACGACGGGATCGCCGCGGCAATCGCCAACGCGGCCGGCTGCCAGGTGGTTTCCGTCGGCTATCGGCTGGCCCCGGAACACAAATATCCGGCCGCCGCCGACGACTGTTTCGCGGCCACGCGGTGGGTCGTCCAGCGCATTGCCGCCTTTGGCGGCGACCCGCGGCGGATTGCCGTCGGCGGCGATAGTGCCGGGGGAAACCTGGCCGCCGTGGTGTGCCTGATGGCACGCGATCGCCGCGCGTTCCAACCCCTGCTGCAAGTGCTCGTCTACCCGGCCATCGATTACGGTGTCGAGTGGCCCTCGACCCGCGAAAACGCCGAGGGCTATCTGCTCACGCGCAACGACATGATCTGGTTCTGGAACAACTACCTGGCCCGGCCGGAAGACGCCCGCCAGGCCTACGCCGTGCCGATGCGGGCGGAAGATCTCCGCGGCCTGCCGCCGGCGCGAATCATCACCGCCGAGTACGACCCGCTGCGCGACGAAGGGGCCGCCTATGCCCGGCGGCTTCGCGAGGCGGGAGTGCCCGTCACGTTGACCTGCTACGAGGGTATGATCCACGCCTTCCTGGCGCAGACCGCGCTGTTCGACAAGGCCCGCGACGCCATCGCGGAGATCGGCGCCGCGTTGCGGCAGGCCTTCGGCACGTGAGCCGTCGCTTCGTCGCAGGGAATTTGCCCGCCGGGGGCGAGTTTGCAATGCGGCCGGAGTGCTGGTAGATTAACTGAGGGGATGAGTTAAGCCCCGCCGAAGAATAACTTTCCGATTTCCGTAGCCCAGGCATTTATGCCTGGTATTACGGCCCATATTCAAAGCCCGATTTCCCCGATTCGCCGCCTGTAGCGGCGAATCGGGGAAATCGGACCGCCGCCGCAGGGGCGATTTTTCGTCCCAGGCATAAATGCCTGGGCTACGGAAAAGGAAACGAAACACGGAAGTTGCTTTTCGGTCAATCCGCATCGGGGGGCGGACCGCGTGGCCTGCGGACCGCGTGCCGGGCCCGTTGGGGGCCAGATCGGGGGAGCTGTGGAAGTGGCTACGGTAGCGCAGTTGCTGGCGGCGCTGGAGAACAGCAATCTACTCGGCCCCGAGCAACTGGCCCGTGCAAAGTCCGTCGCCGCGCAAAACAACGACTCCCAGGCGATCGCCCGCATCCTGCTGCGGGAAGGCCTGCTCACCCACTGGCAAGCGGTGCAACTGCTGACCGGCCGCAAATTGTTCTTCGTGGGCAAGTATAAGCTCATGAATCTGCTGGGCCGGGGCGGCATGGGAAGCGTGTTTCTCGGCCAGCACGTGACGATGAATCGCCGCGTGGCCTTGAAAATCATCTCCAGGGAACTGTGCCGCAATCCGGCGGCGCGGGAACGATTCCTTTCCGAAGCCCGCGCGGTGGCCTCGCTCGATCACCCCAACATCGTTCAGGCCTACAGCGTCGACAATGAAGGGGATCAGTACTACCTGGTGATGGAATATGTCGACGGCCGCGATCTGCAGCAGATCGTCGACGACGACGGCCCCTTGGATTACAGCACCGCCGCCGACGCCATCCGCCAGGCGGCGGAAGGGTTGGCCCACGCCCACCAGCGCAACATGATCCATTGCGACATCAAGCCGTCGAACCTGCTGGTCAATAACCAGGGGACGGTGAAGATCCTCGACATGGGGCTGGCCCGCTTGATGAGCGACAGCGGCCAGCCGGGGGTCAGCGATGCGCAGACCAAGGGCACCGTCGACTACATGGCCCCCGAGCAGGGGCTGGGCGTCCGCTTCGACCATCGCGCCGACATCTACGCCCTCGGCTGCACTTTCTATTTCCTGCTCACCGGGCACCCGCCCTTTCCCGAGGGCACCATCCCGCAGCGGATCATCAAGCACCAGACGCAACAGCCCCAGAGCATCCTCGAACAGCGCCCCGACACCCCGCGCGACCTGGTGAAAATCTGCCGCAAGATGATGGCCAAGGAGCCCGACGATCGCTATGCATCGGCCGACGAGGTCGCCCGCGCCTTGGCGCAATGGAAGCCCAGCCAGCCGATCCTGAAGCGGGCCGTCCCCTTGGACGCCGCCGAGAGCGCGCCCGGCGATCGTCCGGCGGAGCAAATCGACGCCCTGGCGGAAATTGCCGCGATGGACTTCAACCTCGACGGGCCGCGAACCCGCGCGCCGTCGGGCCGGGCGCGATCCACGAAAGGCAAGAAGTCGTCGGGCAGACAGCAAATGCTGCTCATCGGCGCGGCCATCTTCGGCGTCGTGCTGCTGCTGATCGGAACGGTCGTGGCGGTCGTCGCGCTGCGCGAGAAAATCGCCCGGGAGGATGCCGCTGCCAGCGTCTCCATCGACGAAGCGGCGAAGGCGGCCAAGGACAAGGCCGCCGAGATCTATCTCGAAAAGCGATGGGGGAAGCAGCCGCAACCGGCTGCCGCTCCGCCCAAGAACGCGCCTGCCAAGACGAAATGAGTGGATGGTGGTGGATGGTCAGCGGTGAACGGCGGACGGTGGACGGAGAGAGGCAGACGCGTCCAACGACGTCGCCGGCTGGTCTCCCCTTCTCCCTTTCTCCCCCTCTCAATTTCTGGATTTTCCCCGTCCGCCGCTTACTGCCGACTGCCTGCTGCTCACTCCTTGCGGTATTGCTCCTTCTGCACTCTGCGTTGGCTCTTGCGGCGGCCGGGCCGCATGCGGAAGTGACCCGGCGGATCGGGGAGTTGGCCGATAAGGACTTCCGCGTGCGGTGGTATGCCGTCTATGCGTTGGGCCAACTTGGGGTCGAGTCGGCCGCGGCCGTGGGGCCTTTGACGCAAACCCTCGCCAATCGGCAAGAGGACGAATATGTCCGCGGCGGCGCGGCCTGGGCCTTGGGGCAGATCGGGCCCGGCGCGGCGGCGGCCGTCCCCGTGTTGACGCAAATGTTGACCTCGCAGCTCGAGTCCGTGCGGCGAAATTCGGCTTCCGCTTTGGGCAATCTGGGCCCCGTCGCCGTGGCGGCCGCTCCCCAGCTCGTCGCATTGCTCCGCGATGAAGACTTCGTGACGCGCATCCACGCCGCGGTCGCACTTTGGCAAATCCAGCATCGCCCGGAGTCGCTGCGGTCGTTGGCCCAGATGCTGCACGGCGGCCAGGAAAGCACCCGCTATGAAGCGGCGATGGCCCTGGGCCGGCTCCGGCTCGATGCCGCGGCGGCGACTGCCGATCTTGTCGCGGCGCTTCGCGACCATCAGCCCGACACCGCCCGGGCGGCCGCTTGGGCGCTGGGCCAAATCGGCCCCACGGCCCTGGCGTCGTTGCGACCTCTGCTCTCAGACCCGGACGTGGCGGTCCGGCGCGGTGCGGTGGAATCGCTGGGTTGGATCGGGCCGGCCGCAATCGCAGACCTGAGCCGGGCCCTCAAGAACGACAGCCCCGTCGCCCGCCAGGCAGCCGCCCGCGAGATCGGACGGCTCGGGCCGGATGCCGCCAGCGCGGTCCCGGCCCTGCTCGAGGCGATCAACGACCGCGACGCGAAAGTCCGCGAGGAAGCTGCCCGGGCGCTCCGGCAAATCCAGGGGCCGGGGCCCCACCCGTGACTTGCGAAACCTCGACGGCTAACGCAGTGAATTCTCTTCTACGAAGCCGGTGAAGTTGAATACTCCGTACAATGGGAGTATAAAGGAGATTTTCCCGGTTATCCATTGCCCAAGGAGTAGTTCCATGCAGGTGGACGTCCACCAGATCAAGGACCGCGTTGCAGAGAAGGCGGAAGTGATTCGCCGCTTGCAGTCCGAGCTGGGAAAGGCGGTCGTCGGGCAGCACGAGATGATCTCCCGGCTCTTGGTGGGGCTGCTCACGCACGGCCATATCCTCCTGGAAGGCGTGCCAGGCCTGGCCAAAACGACGGCCATCAAGTCGCTCGCCGCAGCCCTCTGCACGCGGTTCCAGCGGATCCAATTCACCCCCGACCTGCTCCCCGCCGACCTGGTGGGCACCATGATCTATGTGCCCACCGACGGCACTTTCAAAACCCGCAAAGGCCCTATTTTCTCCAACTTCATTCTTGCCGACGAAATCAACCGCGCCCCGTCGAAGGTCCAGTCGGCGCTGTTGGAAGCGATGCAAGAAAAGCAGGTCACCATCGGCGACCACACCTACCCCTTGGAGGGTCTGTTCCTGGTGATGGCCACGCAGAACCCCATCGAGCAGGAAGGGACCTATCCGCTGCCCGAGGCCCAGGTCGATCGTTTCATGCTGAAGGTCAAAATCACCTATCCGGAGTTGCCTGATGAGCGGAAGGTGCTCGACATGGCCTTGGACGGCACCGCCCGGCCGGTGCAAGCGGTGGTCGAGGCGGCCGAAATCGCCCAGATGCAAGAGGTCGTGCGGCTGATCTACGTGGACGACCAGATCAAGAACTACATCCTCGACCTGGTCCGGGCCACCCGCGATCCGGCTGCGTATAAAATGAAGGGCCTGGTGCCGCTGGTCGACTACGGCGCCTCGCCGCGGGCGTCGATCTACCTGGGGCTCGGCGCCCGGGCGATCGCGTTTCTGCAAGGCCGCGGCTACGTCACCCCCCAGGACGTGAAAGACATCGCCTTCGACGTGCTGCGGCACCGCGTGATCCTCAGCTATGAAGCCGAGGCCGAGCAGAAGACGCCGGAAGACGTGATCCAAACGATTCTCAAAACCGTACCGGTTCCCTAGCCGATGACAACGCCTCGCGTGGAGCAAGACGTCGCCGAGATCCTCAAGAAGGTGCGGCGGATCCAGATCGTCGCCAACCGCACGGTGAACGACCTGTTTGCCGGGCAATACAAGAGCGTATTCCGCGGCCGCGGCATGGAGTTCGACGAGGTCCGCGAGTATCAGCCCGGCGACGACGTCCGCAGCATCGATTGGAACGTCACCGCCCGGGCCGGCACCCCCTTCATCAAGCGGTTTTGCGAGGAACGCGAGCTGACGGTGATGTTCCTGGTCGACACTTCGGCCTCGGGGGCCTTCGGCTCGGGGAGCCGCTCCAAGCTCGACATGGTGGTGGAAGTGGCGGCGCTGCTGATGTTTTCCGCCTTGAAGAACAACGACAAAGTCGGACTGATCACCTTCTGCGACAAGGTGCTCGATTTCTTCCCGCCGCGGAAAGGGAAGGGCAACGTGTTGCACCTCGTCCGCGAGTTGGTTTCGGTGCAACCGGTGGCCCGTCCCACCGACCTGAGCGCGGCCCTGGAGTTTCTCAGCCGCGTGCAGAAGCGGCGGGCGGTGGCGTTTTTGATCAGCGATTTTCTGGCCCCGGAAGCCCGCCAGGCCCTCTCGCTCTGCAACACCCGGCACGACCTGGTGGCGGTCACTGTCACCGATCCCCGCGAACACGTCCTGCCCGACGTCGGCTTCATCGCGCTCGTGGACGCCGAGACCGGCCGGGTCGTGGAGCTCGACACGCGGCACCCGCGGGTGCGGCAGTTATTCCAGTCGCAAACGGCCGCGCGCTCGGCCTCCATCTCCGCCGAGCTGCGGAAGGTGGGCGTCGACGAGTTGGCCATTCGCACCGACGAGGATTATCTGAAGAGCCTGAACCGCTTCTTTCACATGCGCGAGCGAAGGTTCCATTAGAAAATCGACTTGTCGAACCTCCACAACCGCTTGCGGTTTCGCCCGTCTTGCTGACACAAACAGAGAACGCTAAACCGATACATCACCATGAACGAATCGCAACCCTTGAATCTGACGTTGGGCGATCCTCCCCCTGGGCTCAAACGCCGCGAGGCCGCCATGCCCGCGCGGCTGCTGGGGCTGCTGCTGCTGACCCAGGTGGCGACGCTTTTCGCCCTGGCCGTGGTCCTCTGGCGAACTGGCGGAGCGGCCGACGCCACCGTTGCGGCCGGCCACTCGACCCATGCCGACGAGCTACGCGCCACCGCCAAAGAGCTTGAGGACAAGGGCCTCGAGGCCGAAGCCGCTGGGGCCTGGCAGTCCTACTTGCTCGCCGCGCCCGACGCCCCCGACCGTGCCGAAATCCTCTACCGCATCGGCAAGCTGCGGATCGCGGCCCAGCAGTACGGCGCGGCGGCCGCCGCGTTGGTCGAGGCCGAGGAAGCGGCCGGCGCGAACCGGGAGCTCACCAACAAGATCGGGCCGCTGGTCGTCCAGTGCCTGTCGCGGCTGGGGCGCTATGGCGAAGTCGGCCGCGAGTTGGCCCGCCGCGTCGAGGTGGGCGCGGCGGCCGACGCCCATGGCAAGGCCAAGGTGCTGGCCACCATCACCGGGCAATCGCTCACCGACGCCGATCTCGATCGCCTCGCGGAACGTCGCGTCGACAATATGCTGGCGCTGGAAGGGGCCGCCGGCGACGCCGAACGCCGCCAGGCCATCCTCCAGCAGCTTTCCACGCCCGCCGCCCGCCGGCAGTTGTTGCAGGAACTGCTCCAGATCGAGCTGTTCTGCCGCCGCGGGCGGGAACTCAAGCTGGACCAGGAAGAGGGCTTCCGGCAAGCCTGCGACGAAACAGAGCAAACGCTCTTGGCGCAACGTTTCTTGGCCAAGGAGCTGCACGAGATCCAGCCCACCGCGGTCGATATCGAGTCGTACTACCAGGCGAATTTGCCGCAGTATGCCGAGAAGAAGTCCGGGCGGACGCCGCCGTTGAAGGAAATTGCCGCGCAGGTCCGTGCCGATTACGTCGCGAGGAAACAGCAGGAGGCCGGCGAGAAACTCTCCCGCGACCTGATGATACGTTACGACGTGCGGATCATGCCGCCGGAAAGCCCCGCCAAGGAGGCCGCCGGTGCCAAGGGCCCGTCCAGCAGCACCGCCGGTACCAAGGGCTTGTCCAGCAGTGCCGCCAAGGGCGACGCGGCCCAACCGGTCCAGCCGCCGGCCAAAGTGGAGAAGCTTTCCAAGTGATGTCGCGTGGGAAAGGCGGAAAATGGGTTGGCATGCCGTTACGGCCGTGTGGCATGCCGTCACGACGCGAAGCGTCGGGTCGGCATGAATCCTCGGCCACGCAACGATTCTCCCTCCGTCTCCCCCACTCCCCCTCTCCCCCTCTCCCCCTCTCCCTCTCTGCAATTCTCCTCTGCTCCGCGATCCTTCTTCTCGCCCCAGGCTGCCGTCATAACGCAATCGCTCCCGGCTCCACGGCCGCCCCAGGCGAGCGCAATCCGGCCCGGTCGGTCGTCGAGCGCGGCCCGGTGCGGCTGGCCGTCTCGGTCACGCCTGCCAAAGCGCGGCTCTCCGACGAGCCGACGCTCGCGGTAACCATCAGCTACGAGCAAGGGGTCAAGCTGCGGAAACCGTCGTTCGGCGGATCGATCAGCGATTTCATCATCCGCGATTTCCGCGATCCGCCCATGCCGCGAATCGAGGGCGATCGCCAGATCATCGAGCAAACCTACACCCTGGAGCCCACGCGGACCGGCAAGATCTTCATCCTGCCCATCGGTGTCACGTTCACCGACGCGCGGCCCAATGGCGACGGCAAGGAGCACACCCTGGAATCGGAAGGGCTCACCGTGGAAGTGGCCTCCGTGGCCGGCACCGCGCTCCCTTCGCTCGCCTCGCTGCGGCCCGCGGCGGGGCCCGTCGCGTTGCCCCAGCCGATTTCGGCCGCCACCTGGTGGCTGGCCGCGCTCTCCGCGATTCTCGCCATCGTCGGCGGCATGCTGCTGTGGCGGCGGCGCGCGGCGGCCAAGGCGATCGGGCCCAAACCGCTCTCGCCGCGCGAGTTGGCCTACCTGGAACTCGAGCGGCTGCTGCAGGAGCAACTGGCCGAGCGCGACGTGAAGCTGTTCTACGTCGAGCTCACCGGCATCGTCCGCCGCTACATCGAGCGGACCACCGGCATTCGCGCCCCGGAACAGACCACCGAGGAATTCCTCCGCGAAATCAACCGCGGCGGCACGTTCGCCGACGATGAGGGGCGGCGGCTCAAGGCCTTTCTCGAGGCGGCCGACCTGGTGAAATTCGCCGCCTACCAGCCCCGTTCGGACGACGTCCAGGAGAGTTTCCGCCGCGCCAAGGCGTTCATCGGCTTGGCCCCGCTGGAGGTGGCCGCATGAACGGTTTGCGATTCCAGGATCCCTGGTGGCTGTTGCTGTGGATCCCGCTGGGCCTGATCGGCCTGCTGGCGATCGGCCGGCAGCGGCGAGTGGCCGTGCTCTTCTCCGACGTGAGCGTGTTGGCCACGCTGCCGCGGACGATGGCCCTGCGCTTCAAGCGCGGGCTCCCCTGGCTGCGGCTGTTGGGGATGGCCCTGGTGATTCTGGCCCTGGCCCGGCCGCAGCGCGGGCGGGAGGAGTTTCGCCTCCGCACCGAAGGGGTCGCGATTCAGATGTGCATCGACCGCTCGGGTTCGATGGACGCCATGGATTTCGAGGTCGACGGCTATCGCGCCAGCCGCGTGACGATGGTGAAACGGACGTTCCGCGATTTCGTGGCCGGCAAGGGACCTTTGCCCGGCCGGCCCGACGACATCATCGGCCTGATCGCCTTCGGCGGCTTCGCCGAGGCCAAATGCCCGCTGACGCTCGATCACGGCGCGCTGCTGCAAATCCTCGACACCATCGAAGTGCCCAAGCCCATCCGCGACGAGCGCGGCAACGTGCTCAACGAGCGGCTGTGGCAGGAAGACCAACAGACCGCCATCGGCGACGCGGTGACCCTGGCGGTGGATCGGCTCAAGGACGTCAAGGCCAAGAGCAAAGTGATCATCCTCTTGTCCGACGGCGAGCAGAACGCCGGCATCGCCGAACCGGAGGAGGCCGCCAAAGCGGCCAAGGCCTTCGGCGTGAAGATCTACAGCATCGGCGTGGGCACCACCGGCACCGTGCCCTATCCCACGCAGGATCGCTACGGCCGCACGGTGTTGCAGCCGATGCAGGTGCGGCTGGACGAGAAGACGCTCAAGACCCTGGCCGACAACACCGGCGGCCGCTACTACAATGCCCAGGACACGGCCACGCTGGAAAAGATCTATGCCGATATCGACCGGCTGGAGCGGAGTCTGACCGCCGGCCGCTTGTACATGGAGTATCACGAGCTGTATCAATACTTGATGTTCCCCGGCTTGGGATTGGTGCTGCTGGAAATCGGCCTGGTGTGTACGCGATTCAGGAGTCTGCCCTAGACTCCCCTCTCCCCTTGCGGGAGAGGGGCCGGGGGTGAGGGAACTGGGGCACAAGAAGACGTAATTACTTTCGGACGACCGCTAAATGTATTGGGAAAACCCGACCATCTTGCTCGGCTTGTGGGTGCTGCCGCTGGTGGGCCTGCTGCTGGTCCACGCCGAGCGGCGGCGGCGGGCCGCCGCGCGGCGATTCGCCGATGCGGCGATGGTCGCGCGGCTCATGCCCGCCTTGCGCGGTCCCCGTCCCTGGATCAAAGGCATCTTGATCCTCGTGGGGCTGGCCTCGTTGATCGTGGCCGGCGCGCGGCCGCGGTTCTTTTCCTACGTCGAGAAAGTGACCCAGCGGGGCCTCGATCTGTTCGTGCTGTTGGATGTTTCCCGCTCGATGACGGCCGAGGACGTGGCGCCCAACCGTTTGGAACGGGCCAAGTCGGACATCCGCGACTTGCTCCCCAAGCTGCTCGGCGACCGCGTGGGACTGATTGCGTTTGCCGGCAAGCCGGTGATCTCGGTCCCGCTGACCACCGATCAAGGGTTCTTCCTCAGTGCCCTGGAGGAGGTCGATATCCATAGCGCGCCCCGCGGCGGGAGCCTCATCGGCGATGCCATTCGCAAGGCCATGGAAGCCATGCCGCCGGAGCGCGACCGCGACCACGTGGTGCTGTTGATCTCCGACGGCGACGACCAGGACTCCTATGCCGAAGACGCCGCCAAACAGGCCGCCGAGCGGGGCATCAAGATCTTCACCATGGGGCTGGGCGATTCCCACGAGGGCGCGCGGATCCCCATCCGCGACGCCTCGGGCGGCAAATCGTATCTCAAGTATCAGGGACAGGAGGTCTGGACCAAGCTGAACCCTCGGGTCCTGGAGCAGATCGCCCTGGCCGCCGGCGGCGCCTATATCCCCGCCGGCACCCAGGCCTACGACCTGGGACAGATCTATGCCGAACACCTGGCCGGCCTGGCCCGTAGCGAGATCCAGTCGGAAAAACGCAAACGCTACGCCGAGCAGTTCCAGTGGTTCGTATGCCTGGGCGTGGGGCTGCTGTTGCTGGAGATGGCCGTGCCCAGCTACCGCCGGTCGAGCGTGCGGGAACCGGCGGGGGAGGAAGAATGATGGTTGCAAACCGCAAACACTCCCTTCTCCCGCTGACCATGCTGCGCACGGTGCCCGGAGAGGGGCCGGGCGTGAGCTTCTCCCCTCTCCCGCTCGCGGGAGAGGGGCAGGGGGGGAGGGCATATCGTGGCCCTGGCCTTGTTCCCAAGCTCCCGCGTCGTGACCTTGTTCCCAAGCTCCTGCTTGGGAACACACCTTCTCGAAGCTCCGCTTCGCAGTCGCAAGGACGACTTTCTATCGCGCACACCCCCGGGACGAAGCGGAGCTTCGCGGAAATGCGTTCCGAAGCGGAGCTTCGGAACGAGGCACGTCGCCGCATGTTTCCCGCCGTCGTTTCGGCCCTTGCTCTGCTCGCGCTTGCCCTCGGGCCCGCTTCAGCGCCGGCCGGCACGCCGGCCGCGGCCGACATCGTGCGGCAGGGCCTCTCGCGGTACCAGGCCAAAGACTTCAAGGCGGCCGCCGCGGCCTTCACCGAGGCCGACGTGGCCAAGCCCGACGATCCCCGCATCACCTACGATCGCGCCGTCGCCCTGGAGGCCCAAGGCGACGTCGACAAAGCCCGCGAGTTCTACCAAAAGGCGGCCGTCAGCTCCGACCAAGAGCTGGTCGTCCGCTGCCGCTACAACCTCGGTTGCCTGGCGGCGGCCAAGGCCCGCTCGCGGTTCGGCGAACATCCGGAAAACGCCGCGCCGGAGGTGCGTCAGGAGGGTCTGGGGCTGCTGGACGAAGCCGTGGGGCATTATCGCGATTGCCTCCGCATCGAGCCCGAGCAGGCCGACGCCCGCCACAACCTGGAGTTGATCCGGCTCTGGATCAAGCACATGCAGGCGCTCTGGGAAGAACGCGACCGGCAAAAGGAGCGCGAGGAAACCGACCTGCTCGCGTTCCTCAAGATCATCCAACAGCGGCAGCGCGAACTGCGGCTGGCAACCAAAGCTCTAGCCGCCCAGCCCGACTCGCCCCAGCGCCGCCAGGCGGTCGGCGCGGCCGAAACCGCCCAGCGCAAGCTGACCGACGAGATTCAGCCCCTCAAAGACAAGATCCAGCAGGCCCTCGCCAAGACCGCGCCGCCGGGCGCAGCGGCGGCGGGCCAGCCGGCCACAGCCGCGCCCTCGCCCGACGCCCAGAAGGCCGTGGCGATGCTCCACGGCTTGGCCGACGACGCCGGCAAAGCCATGCGCACCGCCGCCGATCATCTCCAGGGCGCGTCGTTTGCCACGGCCGTCACCCCGCAGGAACAGGCCATCGATCGGCTCAACGAGATCTTCATGGCCGTGGCCGCCTTCGGGCAACTGCTCTCTGAGAGTATCGACGGCCAGCAAGGGCTGTTGGCCGACGAAGCCCAGGCCGGGCTGGTCCAGGACAAAAGCCTGCTGGAGAAAGGGCTCGACAAGCTGGCCGCGATTTTCGGCAAGAAGGCGGCCGCGGCCCCGCCCACGGCGGCGCAACAGGCCTACGATTTTCCCGAAGCCTCGCGGAACCAAGGCTTCGTCACCGGCTGGGTCAAGCTCTTGGCCCCCAAGGCCGAGCAGCAATTGAAGGGACTACAATCCGCGCCCGCGGCGGCGGACGACTCCGCCCCGGCCGCCGCGCAACAGCAGCCGCCCACCGCCGCGGAGCGGGAGGAAGCGAAAAAACGGGCCGAAGAAGCCCGCAAGCAACGTGAGGACTTGCAGCGGGCGTTGCGAAAGGCCGTCGAGTCGGGCCCCAAGATCGAAGAGCTTTCGGCCCATGCCGCCAAGGATCTCGGCGAGAAGAAGGCGGCCGACGCGGTCGTGGGGCAGCAAGAGGCGCTGCGGCTGCTACGCGAGATTGCCGACCTGATGCCCAAGCAGAAGCAACAGCAGCAGGATCAGAAGCAGGGGCAGCAGGGCAAGAACCAGCAAGACCAGAAGAAGAACTCCCCGGAGCAGTCCCAGCAACAGCAACAACAAAAGCAACAGCGGCAGCAGGATCTTTCCAAGCAAGAGGCTGAATCGCTGATGCGGCAGGTCCGCGATCGGCAGCACCAGCGGCAGCAGGTCGAAAAGCAGTTCGAGCAGTATCGTAGTCGTCCCGAAGCCGTGGAAAAGGACTGGTAGATGGTACGATCACATCGAACTGGCCGAAAAACAGTCTCCCGGCCTTCCTCCTTTTTCCCTAGCCCAGGCATTTATGCCTGGGACACCCAGCCACGTTGCGCCCCATCGCGATTCGACCGATCCGCCACCGCTGGCGGCGGATCGGTCGAATCGCGATGGGAATCTGGCAAACGCTGCAATCCCAGGCATGAATGCCTGGGCTACGGAAACCTTGAAGCGGTTTTTCGTTCCGTCGTATTCGTGACGTTCATTTTGCTCTTCTCGGCCGCTCCGCTGTGCGCGGCAGACGAGCCGGAGGTCCAGGTCGAGCTCGGCAGCCCCAAGGTCTACGAGGGGCAGGCGGTGCAATATCAGATCCAGGTGTCCGGCGGTGGCGACGTGGGCGAGCCGCAACTGAAGGGTTTCGACGATTTCCAGGTCGCGTCGTTGGGCAAGCAGATTTCTGTCGCCGGTTCAAGCATCACGATCATTAACGGTCAACTGACGCAGTCGTCGCAAACCGCAACGTCGCTGTTCAACTACCAGCTCACGCCCCGCAAACCGGGCACGCTGAGAGTCCCCGCCCCGGTCGTCACCGTCGATGGCAAGGAATATAAGGGCCGCGAGCTGACGCTCCAGGTGTTGCCCGCCGCGGAGCAGGACGTCGTGCTGCTGGAAATCAAGGCCGACCGGACTTCCGCGTATCCCACCCAGCCCTTCACTGTCACGCTTTCGGTTTTCGTCAAGCCGCTGCCGGGCGCCGCCGCCGACCGCGATCCCGTGGGCGTGACGGAAAACCCGCCCGCCTTGCGCATCCCTTGGGCCACCGACGAAAAGCTGCCCGAGGGCCTCACTCCCTCGCGGCCTTGGAACGATTGGCTGGAACAGTGGATCAACCGGAGTGCCGATAACGTGGGCTTCGGCATCAACGACCTCTCGCGGAGAGACGTGTTTTCCCTGCTCGGGGGCGTGTCCATCCGCTTTCATCCTTGGCCCCGCCGCACGGCCCGCCGCGACCGCGGTGGCAACGAGATCCTCTACTGGCAGTATGATTTCCCGCGGACTTTTTCCGCCAAGAAAGTCGGCAGCTATCGCTTCGGCCCGGCGAAGTTGCAGGGCACCTTCGCCACCCGGCTGGATGCGCTCGGCCGGCTCGGCGGCGAAGAAATTTACGCCCTCGGCCGCGCCATCGAGGTCGCCGTCAAGGACGTCCCGGAAAAAGGCCGGCCCGACACGTATATCGGCGCCGTGGGAAAATTCAGCATCGCCGCGGAGATGGTTCCCACGGGCGTCAAGGTTGGCGATCCCATGACGCTGACGCTCTCGTTGTCCGGGCAGGGCTCGTTGCAGTCGGCCATCGCCCCCGATCTGACCCGGATTCCCGGCGTGGCCCGGCGCTTCAAAATCTATGAGGCCACGCAGCAGGTCAAGGACAACGTCTGCCGCTTCACCTATAGCATGCGGCCGCAAGTGGAAGGCAACGAACCGTTCCCGGCGGTGACGGTCGCGTATTTCGATACCGCGGCGGAGAAATACGTGCCGATCCAAAGCGAACCGATTCCCATTCAGGTGGCCAGGTCGGAGCGGCTCTCCGGCGATCAAATCGTGGCCAACACGGCCGGGCTGCCCCGCACCAAGGCCGACCTCGAGGCCAACCGCGGCGGAATCTTCGCCAACGTGGCCGAACTGGGCGAGGTCCGCGACGAATCGGTCCATGCCGGGCGATGGCTCACCGGGCTGGGCGGCCTGGCCGGAGTGTACCTGGCCGTGGTGCTGATCGCCGCCCGCTGGCGCCGATTAGCCGGCGATCCGGCCCTGCTGCGGCGCCGCGGCGCCGCGGCGAAGGCCCGCCGCCGGCTCCGCGCGGCCAAGGCCGAGTTTCAGGCCCAGCGCTCCCGCGAGGCGGCCGAGCAATTGCGGGCGGCGGTGGTCGGACTGGTGGCCGACGCAGCCGATCTGGCCGAAGCCGGTCTCACCGCCCGCGACGTTCGCCGGCAGTTCGAGGCTTGGGAGTTGGATCCCCCGCTCGTGGCCCAGGTGGATCGTCTGTTGGATACCTGCGACGCCGCCCGCTATGGGGCCGTGGATGGCGCCCTCGGCCAGTTGGCCGCATCGTCGGACGGCCTGCTGCAAACCCTGATCGAGAAGCTCAAAGCCAAGAAACGACTTCGCTGATGTCCTTCCGCACAAATGGCAGGTGGTTTTTGTCGTGGCACGGGTCGCGCCCCAGCGTAGGGTGGGTCGAGCGGAGCGCGCCCCACCAAAGAACCTGTGGGGTGCGGAACGTGCGATGCGGGGTGAAGGAGATTCACCCCACTCCCCGCACCCCGCCATCCGCAAATCATTGGTGGGGCTCGCTGCGCTCGACCCACCCTACAATACTGTCGCACACGCCTGCCGGCTCGTTGTTCCTGCTTCTGGCCGCGGCGCTGCTCTGCGGCGGCTGTATCCAGCGCGGCGATCCGCAGTCGGCGGCGATATTCCAGAAAGCCCAGGAAACCTTCGACCGCGCGGCGAGCCCCGACGATTTCCTCCAGGCGGCCGCGTTGGACCAGGAAATCCTCGATCGCGGCGTGGTCTCCGCGGCCGTGCTCTACCATCAAGGCAACGCCCTGATGCGCGCCGGCCAGCGCGGCCGCGCGATCGCCGCTTATCGTCAGGCGCAGCGCTATCGGCCCCGCGATTCCTATCTCGAAGCCAACCTGCTCTCGGCGACCAGCGGCGATGCCGCGCCGCGCAGAGCGATCATCGAGTACCTGTTGTTCTGGCAGGACTGGCTCGGATACGGGGAGAAATTCACCCTGGCCGGCGCGGCGGCCGGCCTGACATTCGCTCTGGCGCTGGCGGCCAGCCTGCTCGGCCGGCGGCGGCTCGCGCGGCTGGCGCTCGCTTCCCTGGCGGTGACGCTGCTGCTGATGTTCTCCGCCGGCTACGATTGGTATCGCTACGAATATCTCGTGCACGGCGTGACGATCGATCGGCAAACGGTCGCGCGCAAGGGATATGCGGCCAGCTATGAGCCGGCCCTGACCGCCCCGCTCTCGGAAGGCACCGAATTCCTCGTCGTCCAACGCCGGGGCGGATGGCTGCTGGTGCGATTGGCCGGCGGCCAGGAGGGCTGGCTGCCGGAAAACGCCGCCGTCGTGTATTAAGGCGCGGGCTACGTAAACTAAGTCCTTAAGCACTGAGTACTAAGTTCTTAGTGTTGAGTACTGAGCGTGGTGGGAACTGCGAAATCCGCACCCTTCAAACTCCGCACAATCGCTCCCCCCGGCAAATCCGCTAGCGGTCCCGCGCATTCTCCGCGTCGGGCGCGCCAACGGGGGATTTGTAAGCTAAATACCTCTGGGGAAACAGTTCCGGTTGAGACGCCGTTTCCATTCGCGGAAACAGCTTTCATCGGCATCGATGATCCAAGGCTGGCAGAGCGGATAAATGATCGTCATCATTGGTTTTATAATCGTTTTCGGGGCGGTGGCCGGCGGCTTCATCTGGTCGGGCGGGCACCTCCTGGCATTGATTCACCCGGCCGAATTGCTGACCATCGGTGGCGCGGCGCTGGGCGCCATGATCGTCATGTCGCCGAAGAAAGTGCTCATCGACCTGCTTCACGGCCTGTTGCAGTGCGTCAAGGGCACGCCCTACAACCGCGTGGCCTACGACGACTTGTTCAAGACCATGTACGACCTGTTCCGCTTCGCCCGCCGCGAGGGGCTCACTTCGCTCGAACCGCACCTGAACCAGCCCGACAGCAGCGAGATCTTCAAGAAGTATCCGCGAATCACCGGTAACCACCACGTCATCGAGTTCATTCGCGGGGCGCTGTCGCCGGTGATCGAGGGCTCGGCCCGGCCCGAACAATTGCCCGAAATGCTCGAGACCGAAATCCGCGTGATCGAAGAAGAGCATCACGCTCCGCTGGGCGTGCTCACGAAAACGGCCGACGGACTGCCCGGCTTCGGCATCGTGGCCGCCGTGCTGGGAATCGTCATCACCATGGCGTCGATCGATGGCCCGGTCGAGGAGATTGGCGAAAAAGTGGGGGCCGCGTTGGTGGGAACGTTCCTGGGGATTCTGATGTCGTACGGCGTTTTCGGCCCCCTGGCGGTGCGGCTGGAATTCCTCGGCGCGGCCGAGCTGGCCTATTTCCGCACCATCGCCACGATCGTTCAAGGTTTTGCCACCGATCTGCCTCCCAAGATCGCAATCGAACATGCCCGCCGCGGGGTCGGCAGCGAATACCGCCCCACGCGGGATCAGCTCGACGAACTATTCTCCCAGGTCGATGCGGCGGCGCGGTAACAGGCAACTTGTGGCGGCGCGCTTCGCGGAGCGCAAAGGGTAATCGACGATGGCAGGTCATGGCGGCGGTGCGTGGAAAGTGGCGTACGCGGACTTCGTCACCGCCATGATGGCTTTCTTCATGGTGATGTGGATCACCGCCCAGAGCAAGCCCATCAAGCAGGCCATCGCCAAGTACTTCAACGATCCCTTGATGGCCTCGACCAAGCCCAGCGGCTCGGGCGCCCCTTCGCTGCCCGACGAAAAGGGCGATTCCTCGAAGCCTTCGGCCGGGCCGCAAGTGATCCCCTTGCCGGGATACGCCGACCCGGGACGCCGGCCGACGCCCAGCGAACGTCCCAAAGCGGGCGGGTCGCAGAAACAGGCCATTTCCGTGCTCCACGACGGCAACCGCCGCGTGGCGGGGGCCGTGGTGATGTTCGACGAAAACTCCGCCGAGCTGACCGCCGACAGCAAGAAAGAGTTGCAGCAACTGGTGCCGCTGCTGCTGGGCAAGCCCAATAAAATCGAGGTCCGCGGGCATGCCACGCGGCGTCCCTTGCCGCCCGACAGCCCTTATCAAGACGCCTGGCAGCTCTCTTTTGCCCGCTGCGTGGCGACGATGAAGTTCCTCGAAAAGCACGGCGTGGAGCCGGAACGCCTCCGTCTCAGTCAAGGGGGACCGTTCGAGCCGCTCACCATCCGCTTGGACGCCGACAATCAATCGCAAAACTCGCGGGTCGAGTTGTACGTCCTCAGTGAACTGGTCGACGAGTTCATGGGCACCCGCGCCGAACGGGCCGAGCGGATCCGTTCTCCGGGACTCAGCAAGGGCAAGTGAGAGCGAGCCGGGGTTAGCCGCGGATGCACGTCCGCCGCTGCACGACAAGGCTGCGCAAAAAACGGGCGTCAGGGGGTCGAATCCTGACGCCCGGCCGTTTTCCAGGGAAGAGTGTGGAACAGCTTACCGCAACGTCGAAGTCGACCCGCCCGCCGTCGTCATGCTCGACGTGTTGGGAATGGTCGTGATCGGCGAGGGCTGCGCGTAACTGGCCGGCATCACTCCGCCGACGGTGGCCGACGAACTCGGTTGGCTGCTCGAAGCCGGATAGCCGTACGAAGGCGTAGCGCTGTTGGGATTCGACGTCGACGGCGTGTTGCCCGAGTTCCAGTCGCTGGTGCTGCCCGGCCGGTAATGCGGGTCGTCGGCGCCGGTCGGCGCGCTCGTGGAACCCGTGGACGAGCTGTAAGGACCGGCCGGCGAGCTGTAGGGCGTCGCGCCCGGCGGGCTGTAGCCGGTGGCGCCCGCCTGATAGCCATTGTTGCCCGGCGTATAGCTGCTGCTGCCTGGCGTGTAACCGTTGGCGCCCGGAGCGTAAGCGTTGGCCGGCTGAGCCGTGCTGGCGGCGCCGCTGCCGACGCCCGGCGTGGTGTTGGACGCCACGCTACGATTGTAGCGATCGGCCGCCATGCTGTATCCGCTGGACGACGACGGAGTCGACGTGCCGAGGCCGCCGGCCGAGCTGCCGTAAGGCGAAGCGCTGGCAGTCGAACCGTAGGGCGAAGTCGTGCTCGTGGAACCGTAAGGCGAAGCGCTGGCAGTGGAACCGTAGGGCGAAGTCGTGCCCGTGGAACCGTAAGGCGAGGTGTTGGCAGGGGCACCGTAGGGCGAAGTCGTGCCCGTGGAACCGTAAGGCGAACTGGCGGTGCCGCCATAACCCGGCGTGGTCGCGTTGGCAATGCCGTTGCGGGTATCGGCAGTGGTCATCCCGTTGGAAGTGCCAAGGCCATTTGCGGCGGTGCTGCCGTAAGGCGAAGCGGCGGTGCTGCCGTAAGGCGAGGTAGCCGTGCTGCCGTAAGGCGAAGTAGCGGGCGAAGCGGCGGTGCTGCCGTACGGCGAAGTTGAGCGGCCGTAAGGCGAGTTGGCCGTGCTGCCATAGGGCGAAGTGGCTGACGAACCAGCCGTGCTGCCGTAAGGCGAGTTGGCCGTGCTGCCATAGGGCGAAGTGGCTGACGAACCAGCCGTGCTGCCGTAAGGCGAGTTGGCCGTGCTGCCGTAAGGCGAAGTGGCTGACGAACCAGCCGTGCTGCCGTAAGGCGAGTTGGCCGTGCTGCCGTAAGGCGAAGTGGCCGACGAACCAGCCGTGCTGCCGTAAGGCGAGTTGGCCGTACTGCCGTAAGGCGTGGTGGACGCAGTCGGACTGCTGCCATAAGGCGAAGTGGTGGAACTGCCATACGGCGAAGTTGCACTGTTCGAGGGCATGTATCCGTTGGGGGTCGCCGAGGAGGAAGTGGCCGGCGAAGCGCCGTAGTAGCCGGGGCCGGACGCCGAGGCCAGTCCGCCATTGGAAGCGGCGCCGAGCGAGCTGGGGCGGCCGTAGCTGCTGGCCCCGTAACTGCCGTTGGCGTAGCTGCTATTGCCGCTGCCGGCCGCCGGGCTGCTGCTTCCATAGAGACCCTGTTGCGGCGTCACCGCAGGCGAGGTGCCCGAGCCGGCCGAGGAGCCATAGCCGCCGTTCGTGGCCGTGCTGCCGCTGCTGTTATAGCCGCCGTACGAAGTGCCGCCATACGGCGACGTGCTGGAGGTTGCGGCCGAATTGGTGCCGGCATAGCCGGAATTCCCCGCTGCGTAAGGCGTGTTGGTTTGCGAAGGTTTGGCAGGGACCGAAACCGATGGCGGCGTCGTGCTCGTGGTGGAGGCCGTCTGGTAGGGGTTTTTGGTCGGGTCGCTGGAGACCGAGGGGGCGGTGCTCTTGCAGCCCGCCATACTGGCGATCACCAGAAAGACAAGCGCGCAGCGTGAAGACGAGATCCGCATGATAGGATGTCCTTTGAAAACGGACGGGAATGGGCCCGCTCGGCCGTCGACGTCCTTGTCAACTCCCTGAGAAGGCGTCCTCTTCCCTGAGGACTAGGGTGAAGTGATGTGTCTTACTACTCTGCGCGGTTTGCAAGACCACGAAACTAACCGAACGGTTAGGTTCGTAGCATTCGACCGTTCGCAGTAATCGGCGCAACCCGTCGGCGACCCTCGACCCACGGCGGCCCGCTCTGCACGACCCTGCTGACCAATCAGAGCTGGGACCTAACCCCCCGCAGTCGAAAATCGCGGCTGGCGCCCCGCCAGTCATTATCGGCAATCGGGGCGGGATTATAGACCTGATATCGGATTCAACAAGGCCAATATTTCAAATTTCAGTGTTGAGCCGAAGACGATTGGCCGACACGGCGCAAGACGCGGGGAATGGGCGAACAGACAGCCGCCCAGACCCCGATAGCGACTCTTTGGACTGCGGCGATTTATCGCCGCTTTTGTCTCGCCGCAAAACGTCCGTTTTTCGCGCTCCGCTCGACTACGAATTCGCGCCGCTATGACTGTACTGCCCGGAGTGCTTCCGCGCCGAGTCGAAGTTTTCCGCCACGGCATCCCAATTGATGGCGTGATAAAATGCGTCGACGTAGTCGGCACGGCGGTTTTGGTACTTCAAGTAATAGGCGTGTTCCCAGACATCGATGCCCAGGATGGGCGTGTTGCCGTTCATGATCGGGCTGTCCTGGTTGCCGCTGCTTTCGATCAACAATTTTTTGTTCGGGTCGAGGCTCAGCCAGGCCCAGCCGCTGCCGAATCGCCCCATCGCGGCCTTGGTGAACGCATCGCGGAAGCCCGCAAAGTTACCGAAGTGCTTGTCGATGGCGGTTGCCAGTTCCCCCTTCGGCTCTCCGCCGTCACGCTTCAGCAGCAGCCAGAACATCGAATGGTTCGCATGTCCGCCGCCGTGGTTGCGGACCGCCGTGCGGATGGCGTCGGGCAGGGTGTTGATGGCGGAAAGCAGCTCTTCAATCGTGGGGTTCCCCAGGTTCTGTCCCTCGATCGCCTTATTGAGATTCGTGACGTACGCCGCATGGTGCTTGTCGTGGTGAATCTCCATGGTCCGCGCGTCGATGTACGGTTCCAGCGCGTCGAAGGCGTATGGCAGCTTGGGTAACTCGTAATGCATTATTCCTCTCCTTTTTTTGACAACCAAAACCGACATTATTGTAGTCGGCTGTGGTCGCCCGGCAAGGCGTGGCAAAAAAAGTAGGGGGAAAAGGAGTGGGGGAGTAGGGGAGACGAGCCCAGCAACGGTTGCCGGCCACTCTCCCCACTCCCCCTACCCACCCACTCACTTCCCCAGCCAAGGCACCAGAATCCGCTGTACGCGGCGGAGCACCCCTTGAGAAGCGTCGCCCGCGGCGTCGCTGGCCATCATGTACGACCGCAAGCTGACGAGCATTTCCCGGGCCCGGCTGGCCACGTCGCCGCGGCGCCGGTCGCGGTTTTTCAGCGGGCCGATCGCCACGTGGATCCGCGTGCGGGTGATGCCTTCCCTGAGGGGTAACTCGTTTTCCTTTTGCGGTTGCTCTTCCTCCAGCCGCAAATCGAGCAGGAAACTGACCGGCCGGTCGGCCCGCCGCCGTTGCCGCGTTTCCAGGGTATCGCTGATCTGCAGCCGCACGCTACTGCTGTCGATGGCCACCACTTTGGCCTGATGATCGGCCACGAACCCCCGCAGCTTCTCCAGCGCGATCTTGAAGGGCACCGGCGTAACCATGTCCTGCTCCAGGATCATCTCGGGATCGGCCGGCTTACGCCGCCAAAAGCGGGCCGCGGTCCGGGTTTCGGGCGGGGAGTCGGAGCCGCTGCCGAGCTGTACGACCATGTTGCGGCCCTTCGACTTGGCCATCAACAGCGCCCGGTCGGCGCGGCGGAGCATGGTCTCGGCCGTGTCGCCGGGCTGGATTTCGGTGACGCCGAAGCTGACCGTGATCGCGTGGCCGTTGAGCTTCGCATGCGCGAGTTGGCTGATGGTCTTGCGCACTTGTTCAGCGCGGCGGGCGGCCGTGGCGTTGTCGCAATCGGCGCACAGCATCACGAATTCCTCGCCGCCGTAGCGGGCCACCAGGTCGCCCGGATGGCAAGCGCTCTTGAGCAGCGTGGCCAGGCCCTGGATGGCTTCGTCACCGGCCTGGTGCCCGTAGGTGTCGTTGACCAGCTTGAAGTGGTCGATGTCGCAGATGATCATGCTGCACGGGGCTTTTTGCTGTTCGTGCGCGGCGATGAACATCTTGTGGACGCGATCGAATTCGGCGCGGTTGGCCACCTGCGTCAACCCGTCCTTGGTGGCCTTTTCGTAGAGGCTCTGGCAGCGCTGTTCCAGCGAGGTTTCCGACGACGCGTCGTGCAACAGCAGGATCGCGCCGAGGATTGCGCCGCTCTCGCCCACCACCGGCATGGCGTGGGTGTCCACCGAAACCGCCCGGCCGCTCCGGCCGCAGACCGTCATCCGCCGCAGCGACTGTGCGCCCGAGCGGAGCGCGCACTCGATGGGGCAATCGGCCTCCAGCACCACGTTCCCTTTTTCGTCGCGCAGGCCCAGCAGGTCGGGATTCCAGCGGCGTTGGCGGATGCTGTTGCCGGGGATGCCGGTGAGCCGTTCGGCGCCGTGGTTCCAGGCGGCCACCTGCTCCGCGGCGTCGACGAAGATCACCGCGTCGTACATGTTGTCCAGCAGCTTGGCCTGGAACAACGTGTCGTTGCTGGGCAGGCCCGGCGAGGGGACGCAGTTGAGATGCCAGTAGGAGTTCACCAGCCGCGGGTCGAGCGCGTGCAGCCAGCGGCCGGCCACGTGGCGGTGCAGATCGCCGTGATCTTCCAGGTGGAATTCGGCGAATTGCCGCACCAGCGCGGGATCGAACTGCGTCCCGGCGCACTCGAACAGTTCGGTCATCGCCGATTCCAACGACCGCGCCGACCGGTAGACGTGGCCGGTGATCATCGCGTCGAAGGCCTCGGCGATGGCGATCATCCGCGACCCCAGCGGCAGATTCCGGCCCTGCAACATCGACTCGCGGCTGGTATCGTTGAACCACGCCGCGATGTTCTCCACGATCACCAGGATCTCCGCGGCGCAACTGCGGCGGAGGATTTCCAGCCCCAGCCGCCGCGCGCCGGCCATCCGCGTCACTTCGTCCGCGTCCAGCGGGGCCGGCTTGTTCAACACGTCGTCGGGAATCCCGATCGCGCCCACGTCGTGCAGCAGCGCGGCGATTTCGATGTGATCGCGCTCCTGCGGCGGCAGGCCCAGCTTCACCGCCCAGGCCGAGGTGGTCAGCGCCACCCGCAGCGCGTGGCCGGCGATCGCCGCATGTTTCAATTGCAGCGCGACGAACAGGCTGCTGGCGATTCCCAGGCGGACCTGCACGAGCTGATTGTCGAGCGCCACGCTCTCGCTCGTGGTAGGCTGCCGCGTCCCGGCGTCCTGCTCCTGCAACTGGCCCAAGAGCGTGCCCAACTCGTTGACCATGCGGTCGGCCGGCGGCGTCGCCGCGATGGGAGCAAGTGGCACGTTCGGATCGAGTTCAGGGCCGGGAGTGGTCGCCATTGTGTCTTAACTTCCAAGCGGCTAGATAGGGAGTCCGACGCACGGATCGCACGCGGGTCCTTTCCCATTGCAAACCTAGGTCAGACCCGGGGGGATGTCAAAAGGCAGTGGGCAGTCGGCCGTGGGCAGTAAAAACGAAAAAGAACCACGAATCACGCGAATCGCACGAATGAGTTATTCGGCGATGGTTTTTATTGGTGTAATTGGTGTGATTCGTGGTTTCCTGCCGACTTCCCCGCTCCCTCCCCCCAGCTTGCACGTCCGCCGCGGCGCGGCTATCGTAGACCGAATCGTTCGAGTCCCCGGGATACGCGGGATATACGCCCTATCCGCATTATTCGCTTCATTCGTTTCCGTCCCCCGTCCATCCGCAGGAGCATGCCATGCGATTGATCAGCTACCAGAGCCCCACCGGACCACGAACGGCCGCCCTGCGTGACGACGGGGCCGTGGACCTCAACCGGGCCGATCCGGCCGTGCCCGACTGCATGAAAAAGCTCTTGGCCCAGGGGCCCGCGGGCATCGAGCGGGCCCGCCAGGCCGCGGCCAAGGGCCAGCGTGTGCCGCTGGAAGGACTGCGGCTGGTGCCGCCGGTGCCCTTTCCCGACAAGGTGATCTGCATCGGCTTGAACTACGCCGACCACGCCCGCGAGACCGGCCAGCCGCTGCCGCCGGAGCCGGTCGTGTTCTGCAAATTCCCCACCGCGGTACGGGCGGCCGGCGCTCCGATCGTGCTCCCGCGGGCCAGCTCGCAGGTCGACTACGAGGCCGAGCTGGTGGTGGTGATTGGCCAAGGCGGCCGGCACATTGCCGAAGCCGACGCCCGCCGCCACGTGGCCGCTTATTGCTGCGGCAACGACGTCTCGGCCCGCGACTGGCAGATCGGCAAGCCGGGCGGGCAGTGGCTCTTGGGCAAGTCGTTCGACAGCTTCGCCCCCTTCGGCCCCGCTCTGGTCACGGCCGACGAAGTGCCCGAGCCGGGCAATCTCAAGATCCAACTGCGGCTCAACGCTCAGGTGATGCAAGATTCGAGCACGGCCCAGTTGATCTTCTCCATCGACAAGCTGATCGCCTACGTCTCGACGGTTTGCACCTTGGCCCCGGGCGATTTGATCTTCACCGGCACTCCGCCGGGCGTGGGCATGGCCCGCAAGCCGCCCGTATGGCTCAAGCCGGGCGACGTGCTGGAAGTGGAGATCGAGGGCCTCGGCGTGCTCCGCAATCCGGTGGTGGCGGAAGAGTGAAGAGGGATTGGCGATTTCTGGGTGGCATGCCGTCACGGCGCAAAGCGTCGGGTCGGCTGTAGCCCTCGGCAACGAACATGCCTAGCGCGCGGCCTCGCCGCGTGAAGGCACGGCGCCAGGCACTGGCGAGACGCCAGCGTCAATCACTGCCCCGAAGGGGCCGGAATCACATAGACCAGGGTTGCCGCACAGCGGCTACCCGGGGAAACGGGGGCCGCGCCGCGCGTAAACCCTGAAAGGGTTTCATCCGCGGGTGGCCCAAACACTCCGCTATCGGCATGCCCTAGGCACAATACGCTGCTCGAAGACCTCTTGCCGCTGCTCTCGCCGAGCTTCAACCGACCATGATCGGCCGCAATCGTCACGGCTTCAGGTCCTTCTTTTTTAAGAAATGCGTTTCTGTGTAGTCCGCGCCCAGATCCATGAACTCGCCTTTGGCGAACGGTCCGGGCTGTTCAAACGTGTTGTCCTTCACGGTCACGTCTTTCGAGTTGGCCACCGTGATTCCCCATCCGGCGTCCAGCCCGGCGCCTTGGAACCAAGACCGGTCGCCGTGCATCCCGTAGCGTCGCACGGTGTTGTTCGCCACCACGACGCCCGACGCCGCGTTGACATAAATGCCCGAGACCGGGGTGCCCTCGACGACGTTGTTCATAATGCGGATCTGGGAATTTCCGGGATAATAGGGGTACCGGATGGGGCTTCCCAGCGCCGCGAAGACGCAGATCTCGCCCGGCTTGTCCTCCCGGGGATGGATGGGCGAGTCCTGGCAGTCCTTGATCCGGTTGCCCCGCACGAAGACGTCGGAAACCCATCCCGACTCATGCCAGTGGTAATACTCGCAGCCCAGCGCGATGGCCGAGAACTTCAATCGCTCGAAGCGGCAGTCCTCGATGCGCCCGCGGGAAGCCATAATCCGCGTGCCGACTCCACGGGCATCGTGAAAGTAGCAGTCGCGGATGCTGAAACCGGACGCGCTGGTGGCCGGGCAATCAAAGCCGTCGCCAATGCGGATCGGTTCGGCGATCGGCCGTTCCAAGACGATCTTGTAGTACCACGTGCGGGTCTTGCCAGCGGGGCTGAACCGCCAATCGGACGCCAGAACCTTCGTCGTCAGATGCTCCGCATCGGCCTTTTTCTCCTCGCCCGCGGCCTTCACCAAAGCCATGCCGCGCGGGCGGTAGGTCCCTTTCTCGACCACTCGGCCCCACGCCTTCCCATCGATCTTCGCGGGGTCGGCCCAGAAAGAGTCGGCCCACCAGGTGGCAATCCAGAACACGCTCTGGCTCTCAATTTTGACCACCGGGTAGACGCAGCCGTGGAGGTTCACCCCGTCGTCGCCCGCGAATCCGAAATCGCAGCGTTCCAGCACGGGCCCCTTGGTCGCGAACGCGTAGTTGAAGGTGTCGGCGTTGGACGACATCAGGCGTTCCTCCGTGGCGCCCTCGGGCCGCGGCCCGCGCGCCACCGTATAGCGGAAATAGTTGTCGCCGTACATGTAGCGGCCCAGGTACGCGGCCAGCGGAGCGCTGAATATGCAGACGTCCTCGACGCGAAGGTCCTTCGTCAGCACGGAGAATATTGCATTCCCGCCCCCTTTCTTCAGGCTGAACACCGCGAAATCGCCCGGTCGGACGGACGTCAGGTCTTCATACCCGCCCCCCTTGATCAACGCCGCCGACACCTTCACCCGCGTCGGGCCCACCACGGTGCATTTGTGGTAATTGCACGCGACAAACGGCTTCCAGCCCCGCGTCTGTTTGTCGAAGAGGTAGACTGCCCCCAACTTTAAGGCCGCCTGCGCGCGGTCGTCGGTGAAGTCGGGATAGCCTTTGTGGGCCTCGCACACGAATCCGCCGTCGGCCGACTTTTCCACAATCGTCGCCTGGATGAACGGCGGCAGGGCGTAGTCCAGATTGAAACCCCGCAGGGTGATCTTGCACGATCCGTTGATGCTGAAAAAAGCAGCCCGCGTCGGGTTAACGAGCGTTGTCGTCGCCCCCGCGCCCTGGACGGTGAGGTTTGTCCTTCTCACAATGGCGATACCCGGCGTGGTGATCGTGAACGTTCCCGCGGGGATCTTCACGATCGCCTCTTTCTGCCCGGCCGTGTCGTCGATCAGCTTCTGCAAGTCCAGCGGCGTGGCGGCGGCTGCCGTCGTTGCTCCTGTCGCGAGCGCCAGCCCCATCAGCAGCACGGTTCGTAGCGATACCATCTTCGATTACCTGGGATTGTCCCCAGGGTCCTTGCCACTTTCACTGCCGCCGGGACCCCGCGGCGGCAGCCTGACAAGACTGAGTTTTGTTGCTCCACAGGGCCGTGTCAATCGCGCGGCCCAAGCATTTCCCGATTTCTTCCGTTCGCAAGGTATCCGCTTGATCTTGTCCGCAACGAGTGCGCGGGCGGCGCCGATAGCTCCGCTATCAGTGTGTCGAAGGCACAGGAGGCTGTTCGAAGGCTTCTTGCCGCTGCCCGGCGCGAGATAGGCTCAATAGACTTTCGTGATTCCAAGAGATAGTTCCGTACGGATCGGGTGCCATATCCCACGCTCGCGTGGGCATGCCCGGCCTACGCCGCGCTTCGGACGGGCATGGCACCCAAATAGACTTCCTGGAATCACGAAAGTCTATTTAGCTATCTGCGCCACCCGCAATACGCCCTCGACCGAGCCACGAGCCTGAAACCGGCGGCTCGATTTTTGCGTTTGCAACACGCCGCTAGGACTTTATCCTGCTCGGCGAGCAAAGGGCGTCAGGAGGGCCATCGACAATTCCCGTACGCTACCCGGCGACACTTACCATCGACCCGCACAGAAACAGTTGAAATTGTGCCAGCCCGCGCGGTAGACTGCCGCGCGTAAGTCCCAAGAGAGCGGGCAGCATCGAGCTTTCAGCGATCAGTTCGAACGCCCGCAAGCGGCCCCTCGCGATGGCTCATGCTATGCGCCCAGCCAGCCCGACGACGTTCCGGCCGAAAGCGGAAAGCCAGCACCAACACGGTGAACGAATGGCCAACTCTGCAACGTATTCAGCTCCAACGACTTGCAGCCGGGCCCGGCCAGCGGCCACCGTTTTACCGTTCTATCGTTCGAGAGTGTTCGACTACGCTCGGCCCGCAACGTCGAACACAGCGTTCCGCCGCCCGGCCGCCGCGTGGAAGTCGAACAGATCTTTAAGAAACGGGGAACGGCCCACGCCACACAAAATGCATCGCTCAAACGGCTTACAGTCGAGACCGGCCAGCGAAAACCGTTTTACCGCATACGGTGATTTAGTGTTCGACAACGCCTTGCCCAAAGCACGCAACACGACGTTCTGCGAGCCGCCCAGCGGCCGCAAGTCGAACAGTCGCTGGAAGAAAACGGGAGAGCGTCATTGCCGCGCAACGCCTTCTGCTCCCACGACTTGCGGCCGAGCCCGGCCAGCCGCAGCCGTTTTGCCGCTCACGGTGATTCCATGTTCGACATCGTTCCGCCGGCTGCCTTCCCCCCGCCCGTCCGCGCGCCACTCATCACTCGCCACTCGCCACTCGTGCCTCCGGCGCCCGCACGGCCCAGAGATACTTGTGCGTGGCGACAAACAGGGTGCCGTTGGCCACGATCGGCGTGCAATAGACGGGCGAGCCGAGGCGGATCTCGCCCAGCACTTTCTTCGTCCGGCCGGCCTGGAACACCCAGAGGCCCTTCTTGGTGCCCAAGTAGACCTTGCCGTCGGCCACCAGGGTCGATCCCCAGATCTCCGACTTGGTGTCGTGGACCCAGTACGTTTTGCCGGTCTCGGGGTCCAGGCAGTAGAGCTTGCCGAAGGTCTCGGCCACATACAACAGGCCGTCGGCGATCGACACCGTGGAGAGGCTGCGGTCGATCTTGTCGAACATCCAGACCTTGCCGCTTTGGGTGATCTCGCCGGTCTTGGTGGCGTCGATGCAGGCGAGCATGCCGTGGCCGCGGCCGTGCGACGGGTCCTGGCCGGTGGCGATGTAGACGCGGTTCTTGTAGAACACCGGCGTGGCGATGATCTCGCTGGGGCCGAAGAAACTGCCGTCGCCCTTGTCGATGGGCTTGTGCCGGCGAATGTCGCCGTCGCGATAGTGGACCGGCTTGCCGTTCTGGACGTGGTAGTGCGGCGGGTTGCAATCGAACGACCAGACTTTCTTGAGCATCGTCAGCTTCTGGGGCACTTTGTCGAGTGCCTCGAAGGCGTAGCAAATGCCGTCGCCGCCGCCGTAGAACACCAGGTCCTTGCCGTTGACGCGGCCCAGCGAGGGGTTGCTCCACTGGCCGTGGAACAGCCGCGTGCCGATCTTTTCGTCGTCCTGGGCGACCAGCCGCCCGGTGTGCTTTTCGAGCACGATCAAGCTCGGCGCCAGCGGATAGGGGACGTGATCGTGCGACTTGTCCACGCCGTTGGCGGTGCAGACGTAGAGCAGATCACCGTGGACCAGAATCGAGCAGCAGGCCGCGTCCTGGGGCCAGACGGGCAGCTCACGGATCATGTCGTAGCGCCAAACGATGTCGCCGTCGGTGGGCTTGATCGCGACCGGCTTCTTGCCCACCCCGGCCGTGTATTGTGCTTCGTCGCGGAAGGGGCCGTCGTTGCCGTTGGCCATGCCGTGCACGTCGACCGAGAGCACTTCGCAGCGGTTGGAGACCAGGTACACGCGGTCGCCGTCGACGGTCGGCGACGAGCAGATGCCCAGATCGATGTTGTCGAAGTTGAAATTCTCCTTCTTGATTTCCAACCGCGGAATCTCCAACTGCCAGAGCAGCTTGCCGGTCGCTTCGGCGAAGCACTTCAGCAGCCCGCCGCGGGTGGCCGTATAGCGCGGGTCGTCGACATAGTCGTCGTTGGTGCCTACGAAGACGCGGCCGTTGGCCACCGTGGTATTGCCGTAGGTTTGGCTGCCGAGCTTGGCGATCCAGCGGACGTTCTTGGTGGTCGCCATGTCGATGCCCGAGCCGTCGGCGCGTTTTTCGCCCGGCACGAAGGTGGCCGGCAAGCCATGGGCGTCGGCCACCATGTTGCGGCAATCTTGGCCGCCCCATTGGGGCCAATCACCCGTAGCAGCCGTGGCCGCGCACGCAGCCAGACAAACAATGCCATAACCCAGGGTCAGCATAGGGATTTCCAGAGCTGGTGTGAGCGCTTTGCGGGAGGGAAAGCGGGGGAGGACTTCACGGCAGGTCAGAATACCAGCTTATTCCGAACCCTGCCGGCGTGTCAAGGAAGTAGTCGGCAGGAGGCAATCGGCAGAGGGCAGGACTGAAAAAGAAAGGGAGAAGGGGAGAAGGGGAGATTGGCCGGTAACCGTCGTTGGGCGGATCTCCCCTTCTCCCCTTCTCCCCCTCTCCCTTTCTCCCCTTCCCTTTCCCCTCATCCGTTCTCGATCGGCACGATGGCGGCCGCAGTGCCGGAGAAGATCTCGTCCAACACCCGGCCGGTCATGGAGGGGGCGGGCGGGAGATCCAGAAGATCGAGAATCGTGGGCGCCACGTCCACCAGGTTCCCGCGATAGGCCCGGCCCAGCGCCACGCCGGGCGCGCGAATCATGAGCATCCCCTCCGCGTAATGGGTGGCCGTGAGCGACTCGTCGCCGCGGACCAGTTGCCCCATGCGGTCCGGCTGGTGGCGGACCTGGAAACCGGGCGCGGGCCGGGCGATGACGTCGGGCCAGAGCCTGGAGAGCGGGTTGCCGGAAAATCGCTCGGCCGTGGCGTAAACCTCGTGGAATAGCGTTTCCCCGGTCAGTGGATGCCGCGCTTCGGTCAGCGCGGCCAACACGTCCTGCATCGCCTGGTCCTGCTGCCGCGAAGTGAGGATCGCCTTCGTGGCGAAGCGTTCGGGCGTATTCAAATACACCAGGGCCGACATCTCGCCGTGGAGCGTCAAGGCCTGGCTGCGGCGCCAATTGATCGGCAGCAGGCGGCGCGTCGGATACCACCTCCGCGGCGGCAGCGGTGGGACGTGCAATTGGCGGCCCACCCATTGCACTCCGCGACGCGCCAGGCGGGCAAGTTCGTACGACGCGCGGCGAATCGGCCGCGCACGGCGGATCAGCCGCCCCCGCCGCAGCAATTCAAACAGGTTGATCTTCTCGCGCAGCGGGCCGAAGCCGTACGGGCTGGCTAGCACCATCGCCGCATTGCGGCGATCGGCCAGATCGGTCAGTTCACCGATCTGGTTGTCCAGGCATCGTAACGCTTGTTGCACGCGGCGGACCCAGGCGTTGCCCCGCGTGGCCGCGCCGGCCACTCCCATCGCGTTCCAGAGGCGGTGTTGCAGGGCGTCGAGGACGTCCAGACGCACCTCCAGCAGCCGCCAATCGTTCGACGCGTCGACCTGGTAGGCGCGGCTGACAGTGTAATGCAGTTCCTCCTCGATACGCATCAACCCCGCATCCAACGCAACCAGATCGGTGGGCTTGCGATTCCAAATGGCGATTGCCGCACGGGTGTCGAACATCGAGATGGCCAGGCCCTGCGGGTCGGCCGTCATGACCCGCTCGGCCAAAGTGGGACAGGGGACCGGCCGGGACACGGTGGGCAGGATCATCCGCCGCCGATGGTCGAGATAGTGGTCGTCCAACACCTCGTGGGTTTCCGGACCGCAGCCGGTTCGCAAGGTGCTCCAGGCAGTGGCTGCGCTGGGGGCGTCGCCGTTGTGCGTCCGCACCAGTGCCGACGTTTGCAACAAGGCCGCCAGGTGCGGCATCACGCCGGCTTCGGCCAACGGCACCAGCACGTCGAACGTCGCTCCGTCCAGCGCGACGAACAGCACCCGATCGACGTGCCTTTTCATCCACTGCGGGTCGTGCCGATTCGAACTGGCCATGGGCGGTGTCGTGCCGTGATCCATCGTTCATCCTCCGTCGGTAAGGTCCAGACGCGTGCCGGTCGCTCCTACGGAATACTCGACCGGCGCCGCCTGGAGAGTGGTGCTCCGAGGCAGGTCGATGACAAACTCGACCTGGGGAGACGGGCTCCGTCGCCGCTTGCGGCAACTGTACCAGCTTGCCAAATAATCCCTCAGCCCGAGCGGCCTGTCGTAGCCAACGGCCAGCCGATCGAGCCGGGCAGGAAAGTCTTGCAGAAAACGTTGCGTGCCGCCGAGGATCGCGTCCGTCAGCGGCGCCTTGAAGCCCGCGGCATAGACAGTGTGGGGCGACTCCAGGTCTCCCTGCCAGCCCACCACGGGGACCTCCAGGCCGGGCAGGAGCTGCCGAATCAGGCCGGGATGGAGCCGCGAAGCCCTCCCAGGGCGATCCCCACTCTGCGCAGCGAGAGTCGAAACGATCAGCATGCCGCCGCCCGGCGCGAGTAGCCGCGTCAGCTCCTGGGATGTTTTCAGCGGATCGAGCACGCGGCCGAACACGTTCACGCAAACCACGGTCCGCGCCACGCCGTCGGAAAAGGGGAGCCGGGCGAAACGCTCCAGGTGCTCGACGTTTCCCTCGTCGCATAAGTCGCAGCCGACGTAGCCGGAGTCGGGAAAACAATCACGCAGCGTCGCCCGCTCCAGCGGGCCGGCCGGGCAGAATCCGAATTCATAAACCGGTCCCGCCAGCGCAAAGGCTTCGACGGCGCTCTTCACGAAGGCTCGTATCTGCTCGTGCATGGCGTTAGCGCTCCTGCGTAGACGGCGGACCCGCGCCGCCGTTCACTGCCGCGATGAGGGCCGAAGCATACCGTAACAGCCGCTCAGGATGCCACCGGAAGACCAGCACGTCGTGATTGAGCCTTTCCCCGAACGGTCCGGGAAAAGTCCGCACCAACTCGCCGCCAATTTCCAACAACTGCCGTAGCGTGCGGCCGCGATTGCTGGGCCGTCCCAACTCGTGCCGTTCGAGAACCACGTAGGCCAACTGAGGATCGGCAAACCCGACCGGGCCAGCCGCGTAGAAGTGCGTCGTGCGGCCCGAGTAAAGCCCCATCCAGCCCTGGGTGTCGAGCACCGTGCCCACGGCCTCGGCCCCCGTCGCCAGCCAATGTGCCGCCTCGCGGTGCCCCAGCCCGACCGGGCTCAGCGGCTTGAAGGTCTGCGGGCAGCACGCCAGGGCGGCCAACAGTACCACGCCCGCGCCGCCGCTGTACACGACCTTGGGAGATAAAGCGTTGGTTGGGTAACATGCGGTCACGCGGCGAAGTTGCGGGCCGGCATGGGAGCTGCCCATCGAAGCATGCCGAGCCAACGCTGCGCGTCCTGACAGCATGCCACCCAAAGAGGCGAATCGCTCCACGAGCATCTGGCCCAAAACCAACGCGCCAAAGCCCGAGCAACCGATCCCGGCCACCACCAGCGGCAAGAGATGTCGCGAGGTGATGTAGCCTTCCGTCACCGCGAAACCCAGCGCCAGGACCACGTAGCAGCCGACGAACACCCGCACGAACCAGTCCACCGTGTTTCCCGGCCGGCGCCACACCCGCGCCAACGCGACTAGCGCCAACGCGCCCAACCAATACCAGAAGACAATTGTCAGCTCGCGGAAGAATTTGTGGACGGCGCCGAGGCCGTGGCGGCGGAGATTGGCGGTCGGGTCTTCGGCCACGAACGACATCATTTGCCCATCGGGCAGTTGCCAAACACTCGCCAACGAATTGTCCAGCGGCTGCGGGAGCGGGGCGTGCGGTTCCGCCGCCGGGCGTCCGAGAATACGCGTGACCGCCGCCCGCGGCGTCAGCGCGCCGGCGGCGGCCAGGTAGGGTGTCAAAACCAGGGCCAGGCCCAGCGCATAGAGTCCCAGCGCGGCACAAAGCACTGAGCCGGCTTGTCGCCGGGCCCTCCGAAATTGCAGCAGGAAAAGCGTCATCGCCAGGGCTATCGGCATCACCACAGCCTCGACGCGAGCCAAGATCGCCACCCCCGTGGCCAGCCCGGCCAGCAGCAGCCAGGCGGGGCGACGCGGAAAGGCCGTCTCTGCCGAGTCTCCAACGACTTCCGGCGGCAGAGGCAGACACCCTCCATCATTTACCTGCGCGGCCCAGTAGTCGGCCATCGCTCCTCGGCCGGGACCGGTCAGGAAAACGACCACGGCCCAAAATGCGATGGTGAAGAACAACAAGTGCGTGCTATCGCAAATCCCGTCGCCGCCCAGCCGGACCGCCTCTGGAAGCACGCAAAAGAACACTCCCGCGGCCACCGCTGCCGCGGTACCGAAGACCCGCTGCGAGAGCAAGAACAGAGGCACCAGGGTCAGCACCAAGGGAATGGCCGCGGCGTATTGCGCGCTTTGCGCCCAGATCTCGGGATAATTGCCGCAGCATCGCAACAGCACTTTATGTGCGGCCCAAATTTCCGCCCAATACAATGGCGGTTCCTGATGCGCGCGGACCGTGGCAATCCAGCCATCCGTATCGATCTGCTGGGCCCGCGCGGCGAATCGGGCCGTATCCAGACCGGTTGCCACCGCGCGGCCGATCACCAGTGCTTGCACCAGGCAGCAGAGCGCCAGCAGGCCGGCACAGGGGGCCACGACGGTCCAAAAGCGGCGGCGGGGCATTCCGGGTACGTTCCTTCGTAGTCGCTGAATGTCGACAAAGCTGCGGGAGAATATCTGTCGGCAGCGATCTGGTCAACCCAAACCAGGGAGAAACGGGCTCGGGATAGCGCACCATTCTGCGGGCAATGTCGAGTCTACGCGAAATAAGTGACAACGGGGGACTGGGGTAGACTCAGAGGGGCAGTCGGCAAAAACGACGCCGGAATCCGTATTCCATTCGGGCGGGGCAAATGCCGAATCCGAAAAAGGGTGAACAGTCGCGCCATCCGTGCTGGGAAAGGTGACGGTGCAACTCCAATCTTCCGCGCTATTTCGCGGCAATGGCCAGCGGGACGACCGCCGCCGGTGGATCGTGGCCGATCCGTCCGACGATAGCGGAGAGGAGCCCTGCGCGAACCGTCCGCCGCGACTGGTCCGCCAACCGCAGTCGAAGTCTGAACATTATGGGGACGCGCGCTTCATGGACGAACAACCGCGATTGACCGACTTGGTTCCCCGCCGACTTACCACCTTATTTCTGATCGCGGTGGCAGGCGCGGGCGTAATTGCTTTATTGGAAATGCTTTACGTCTGGATGCCGCGACTGGCTGCCTATACGGCGAGCGACCGTGTAGCGGCCTTCGATCTCTCCGGCGTGGGAAACCTGGCAACCTGGTTTTCCGTCCTCGCCCTCCAGGGAGCGGCCTTCGCGTCGATCCTCGTCTTCCTAGTCCGCCGCCACCATCGGGACGACTACAACGGCAATTACCATGTGTGGCTTTGGGCAGCCCTCTGCTGGTTTCTGGTGAGCATTGATGTCGCCGCACAGTTACACGAAGGCTTTCGCGCGCTGCTGGTCACGGTTACTGGCGTGCGATTGATCGGCGACGGCTCGATCTGGTGGGTCACGGCATACTTTTTCCTGTTGGCCGCGGTGGGTTTGCGCGTCATGGTCGACATGCGGGAATGCTGGCTTTCCACGATCCTGCTGGTGCTGGTCGCCACCGCGTGTGCGATCGGGGTGTCCGTGCATTTGGGCTGGTGGATGAGTGAGAAGGGGGCGCAACAAATCATGGTCGAAGCGGGAGCCAGGATGTCCGCGGCAATGCTGCTGGCACTCACCATGCTGACGCACGCTCGGCATGTGATTCGTGATGCCGAAGGCCTGCTCCCTCGACGTACGGTCAGGCCCAAGGCGACCAAGTCCAAACCGCCGCGACGGCGAACCGACTTGGACAACGTCGCATCGGAAACGGCTGCCGCCCAGGGGGATACGCCGAAAACTCAGCCGCTGGCGACGGCTTCCTCGAACCTGAAGCCCAATTTCATCGCCATCGATGCGGCGCATGGCGTTCCCCAGCCGGCGGCCCAAAAAACAGCGGTGACGCGGTCGTCACCCACGCCGTTGGCAGGCGGTCTCGGCTCGTCCAGCACGGAAGAAAAGTTGAGCAAGGCCGATAAGAAGGCGTTGCGGAAACGTCTCGAAGAAAGCCGCCGCCAGCGGGAGGGGGGGTAGGAATGCGTTGCCGCCGTCTCTCGGAATCGTTCCCCCCCGGTTGCCCTTGCAAGATCGCCCGCGATTGCCGAAGATTTAGAACCTAAGTGGTTCCCTTGTTTGAATTTCTATAATTGTACCATGACGGTCCGCACACGTTTCGCGCCCAGCCCAACCGGTTATCTTCATATTGGCGGAGTTCGCACGGCGTTGTTTTGCTGGTTGTTCGCCCGGCACAACGGCGGCCAGTTCATCCTGCGGATCGACGACACCGACCAAGAGCGGAACGTCGAAGAGGCCTTGCGGCCGATCCTCCGCGGGTTGCGTTGGATGGGTATCACCTGGGACGAGGGGCCCGAGGTCGGTGGCCCCCACGCCCCGTATTATCAATCGCAGCGATTGCACCTCTACCAGGCGGCCGTGAAAACGCTCCTGGATCGCTCGCTGGCCTATTACGACTACGCCACGACCGAGGAAATTCAGACCGAGCGCGACGCGGCGATCGCCCAAAAGCAGCCCTTTGTGTACAGCCGCCGCTGGATGGCGGAAACGCCGCCCGAGCGAGCTGCCCTGGAGGCCGAAGGCCGAAAGGCGGTGGTGCGGTTGAAGATGCCCCGCGAGGGTACCCTGGCCATCGACGACCTGATCCGCGGCCGGGTGGAATTCCAGTGGGCGAGGGAGCAAGATCACGTGATTCAGCGGACCGACGGTTCCTGCCTGTATCATTTGGCCAACGTGGTGGACGACCAGGATTTCGAGATCAGCCACGTGATCCGTGCCGAGGAGCACTTATCCAACACCCCGCGGCAGATCTTCATCGCCCAGGGGCTCGGTTATCCGTTGCCGCAATACGCGCATTTGCCGTACGTGGCCGAGCCGGGCAGCCGCAACAAGTTGAGCAAGCGGAAGCTCGATAAATACCTGAAGAATCGCGATTTCGCGGAGCTCATGGAGCGCGGCCGGACGATTGTCCAGGCGCTGGGAACGTCGCCCGACTTGAACAGCTTCAACCCGGTGATCGTCGATTTCTACGAGCAGATTGGTTTTCTGCCCGACGCGATCCTCAACTATTTGGCGCTCTTGGGCTGGTCGCTGGACGACAAGCGGGAGGAGTTCAGCCGCGACGACATGATCGAAAATTTTTCCTTGGAGCGGGTCAACAAGGCCCCGGCCAGTTTCGACCCCAAGAAGCTCTCCGCCTTCCAGGACCGCTACATGCAGCGGTTGTCGCCCGACGAGAAGCTCCAGATGACGCTGCCGTATCTCCAGCGGGCCGGGCTGGTCGCAGCGGCCACGCCCGAGGTCCGCGCAGAGGTCGGCCGGTTGTTGCGAGCGGCCGACGATCGGATCAAGGTGGCCGGCGACATTCTCGATTACGCGGAGTTTTTCACGGCCGACGATCAATTTCCTTACGACGCAAAAGCGGCCGAAAAATGGCTGCGCAAGCCGCAGATCGCGGGATTGTTGGCCGGGCTGCGGGACCGGCTCACTGCGGCGGGTGCGTTTGAGCCGGCCGCCTTGGAGTCGTTGGTCTACGAATTCGCCGAGTCGGCCGGCGTGAAGATCGGCGAAATCGTGCATCCATTGCGGGTGGTTCTCACCGGCAAGGTGGTGGGTTTTGGATTGTTTGATATCCTGGCAATTTTGGGGAAGGACCGTTGCCTGGCGCGGATCGATCGCGCGTTGGGTTACCTGGGAGCGTAGGGGAATGGCTCATCGAGCCTGCCCTTGACTCTTTCGCCCGACTGGTTTAGCAAGGTGGAAATCATTCCTTCTTTTGAGAAACTGAGGCCGCAAGTCATGAACACGCCGCATAGCGAATCGCGCCAGGATCAAGACCAGAGCACCCCCCCCGCCGCCGGCGGTAGCGGGGCGGAGGCGTCCGGGTCGCGGGACTTTATCCGCGAGATCATCGAGGCCGATCTGCGGAGCGGCAAGTACAAGGGCCGCGTCCACACCCGTTTTCCTCCCGAACCCAATGGCTATCTGCACATCGGCCACGCCAAGTCGATCTGCCTCAATTTCGGCATCGCCCAGGAGTATCCCGGCGGGCTGTGCAATCTGCGGTTCGACGACACCAACCCCTGCAAGGAGGAAGTGGAGTACGTCGATTCGATCATGGAGGACGTGCGCTGGCTGGGCTTCGACTGGCAGGAGCGGCTCTACTACGCCTCGGACTATTTCGATCAGCTCTACCAGTGGGCCGAGCAACTGATTCTGGCCGGGAAGGCCTACGTCTGCGACCTGACGGCCGAGGAAGTCCGCCAGCACCGCGGCACGCTCACCGAGCCCGGCAAGGATAGCCCCTATCGCAATCGCCCGCCGCAAGAGAACCTGGACCTCTTCCGCCGCATGCGCGACGGCGAGTTTCCCGACGGCACGCGGACCCTGCGGGCGAAGATCGACATGAGTTCCGCCAACGTCAATCTGCGCGACCCGGTGATGTACCGGATCCTGCATGCCACGCACCATCGCTCGGGCGACAAGTGGTGTATCTATCCGACTTACGACTGGACCCACGGACAGTCCGACTCGATCGAAGGGATCACCCACTCGATCTGCACCTTGGAGTTCGAGAACCACCGGCCGCTGTACGATTGGTACATCGAGCAGTTGGGGCTCTATCACCCGCAGCAGATCGAATTCGCCCGGCTCAACATCACGTACACCGTGATGAGCAAGCGGCGGCTCTTGGAACTGGTGAAGGAAAAGCACGTGCGGGGCTGGGACGATCCGCGGATGCCCACGATCTGCGGACTCCGCCGCCGCGGCTACACGCCCGAGTCGTTGCGCAACTTCTGCAAGCGGATCGGAGTGTCGAAGGTCGAGAGCGTGGTCGATTTCGGGCTGCTGGAGCATAGCGTTCGCGAAGACCTCAACAAGCGGTCGCCGCGGGTGATGGGCGTGCTGCGGCCGCTGCGGGTGGTGATCGAAAACTTCCCCGAGGGTCAGACCGACGAATTGGAAGCGATCAACAATCCGGAGGATGCCAGCGCCGGCACGCGGAAGGTGCCGTTCTCCCGGGTGTTATACATCGAGCGCGACGACTTCCGCGAAGATCCGCCGAAGAAATTCTTCCGCCTGGCCCTGGGCCGGGAAGTGCGGCTTCGCTGGGGGTTCTTCATCAAGTGCCACGAGGCCGTCAAAGACCCGCGGACGGGCGAAGTGGTCGAGCTACGCTGCACTTACGACCCCGCCACTCGGGGCGGCAACGCGCCGGACGGACGGAAAGTGAAGGCCACCATCCATTGGGTCTCGGCGGCCCATGCGCTGAAGGCCGAAGTCCGATTGTACGACAGCCTATTCAGTAAGTCCGATCCATACGACGTGCCGGAGGGGGTCGACTGGCGGGCCAACCTTAACCCGAACTCATTGGAAGTGCTGCCGGAGTGCTACCTGGAGCCGAGCCTGGCCACCGCTCGGGCTGGCGACCGCTTCCAGTTCGAGCGGTTGGGCTATTTCTGCGTCGACAAGGACAGCCAACCCGGCCAACTGGTCTTCAATCGCACGGTGACGTTGGTCGACGCGTGGGCCAAAATCGAGAAAGGGGAGCAGAAGAAAGCTTGATGGGTTCGGTTTTCCGTGTGTACCCGGAACAACGTGGATCGTTCGTGGTTTTCACGGCACGCAATGAGTGATTTCGATCCGAAAAACTGAAAATTGAACACTCCCCAAGGGCCGGGCTCCCGCCGAGACGCGAAAATGTTCGTTGAGCCAGATCGACACGTTGGCCGCAATGAACCGGTCCTCCTTACGTAGATTGTCTCTAGAAACTCCCCGTCATACGGATTTACGTTAAAAACGCCTTGTCGCTCGGCGGGAGTCCGGCTCTTTGGGATAAGAGCTTTCTCCATGTTCAATTGGCGTGCCGGTTTTCGGTGGCCGCGAAGCATGGCGTTGCGCGGTTGGAACTTACGCAAATTAGGAAAAATTCAAAAGCCCGCTCCGACGCCGAAAACTGTCGTCATTCGGACGACAACCTGTCGCGGGGAGCCTTGCGTAGCTGCGCAAAAACTCCATAATTGGCCACGGTCGCATTTCGACTGCCCCCTAGAACACAAGCGAGGATTGCATGCCATTGTTGGTCGTCGGTTCGGTAGCCTTGGACAGCGTGGAAACGCCCTCCCAACGGCGCGACAACATCCTCGGCGGTTCGGCCGTCTATTTCTCCTATGCCGCCAGCTTCTTCACCTCCGTCCGGCTGGTGGGCGTGGTGGGCGACGACTGGCCCCCCGCCCACACCGAAATGTTGAGGGCGCGGAATATCGACACCGCCGGGCTGCAAGTCATTGCCGGGGCGAAGACCTTTCGTTGGCGCGGCAAATATCTGGAAAACATGAACGACCGCGAGACCCTGGACGTGCAACTCAACGTGATGCACGACTTCACGCCCGTGCTGCCGGAGAGTTTCAAACGATGCCGCTACCTGTTCTTGGCCAACGGTTGCCCCAGCGTGCAGATGAAGGTCCTCGACCAAATGCCGGGGGCCGAATTGGTGATGGCCGACACCATGGACCTGTGGATCAACAACGATCGCCAGCAGTTGCTCGAACTGCTTCGGCGCGTCGATGGCCTGGTGCTCAACGACAGCGAGGCCAAACTGTTGACCGGCGACGAAAACCTGGTCCGCGCCGGCCACCGGGTGCAAGAATTGGGGCCCCGTTTCGTGATCATCAAGAAAGGGGAGCACGGGGCGATGTTCTTCAGCAAGCACGAGACGTACGTGCTGCCTGCCTATCCCACCAAGCAGGTGGTCGATCCGACGGGGGCTGGCGACAGCTTTGCCGGCGGGATGATGGGCTATCTGGCCGAACAAGCGAGTTTCGACCCCAAAACCCTCAAGGAAGCCATGGCGTACGGTATCCTGGTGGCCAGCTTTACGGTTGAGGATTTCAGCCTCGATCGACTGCAGCAGATCAGCCGCGAGGATCTCCGCCACCGCATGGGCGAGTATCAGCGGATGTTGGCCTTCTGAAAGCACATGGCGCTACGAGCGTTTATCGCCGTGGAAATCGATCCGGCCGTCCGCCGGGCCATCGACGGAGTGATCGACGCCCTGCGCGGACCACAGGCCGACGTGAAATGGGTGGAATTCCAGAACCGCCACATCACGTTGCAATTCCTGGGTGACGTGGCGGAAGAGGAGACAGCCCGGATCGGTGAAGCGATCGCCGCCGCTGCGGCCGGCGTCACCACATTCGAGTTGCACGTCCGCGGCGCAGGGGCGTTCCCCAGCCTGGGCCGGCCGCGGACGCTCTGGCTGGGTTGCGAAAAGGGGGAGGCCCAGTTGTCGGATTTGCAGCGGCGGATTGCGGTCGCCCTGGCGAAGATCGGCTACAAGCCCGAAGCACGCCGATTCCAGGCCCATTTGACGATCGGCCGGGTGCGTGGCGGCGGCCCGGCACTGGGCGAATTGGGGCAGTTGGCCCGGCAATACGCGGAGTTCGACGCCGGCCACACGGAAGTGCGGCAGGTCACGTTGTTTTCCAGCCAGTTGGGTCCCCAGGGGCCCAAATACACGCCGCTGAGCGTTGCGGAACTGCGGGGGGTTGATTAGTCCCCGCACTTGTGCCCGGGGACCCGAGACTGCTAAGATCACCTCCTAATGACCGCCGCATTTTACACAATCCCATAGTGACCTGGAGGCAAACCATCCCGCAAAAGATTCCTGTTGATCGCCCTTGCCGCCGATACTGAACATGGGTATACTACCAAGGAGTTCAGTAGCGGCGATGCGGATTCCCGTTCGGCCCATCAGGGGACTGCGGAAATTGCCGCCAAAGGTCGAAACAAGTCAACACAGGGAGTTTGTCCATGGTTACCGCAACGAGGACGAAAGCGCAAAATATGGCCAAGAAAACAACCGATCGCACGAAATCGCCCGCTACTGATGTGGACGCAAAGGAAGAAAGCAACGCCAAGCCGTCGATGGCCTCCGTCCTGGACGGTAACGCGACGCTGAAGAACACCGTGGCCCAGATCGAGAAGCAGTTTGGCGAAGGGGCCATCATGTCGCTGGGGGGAGCCAAGTGCGTGCACGTCGAGGGCATCCCCACCGGCAGTTTATCGCTGGACCTGGCCTTGGGCGGGCAGGGCATTCCGCGGGGCCGGGTGGTGGAAATCTTCGGTCCGGAATCGAGCGGAAAAACGACACTGGCGCTGCATGTGGTCGCCCAGGCCCAAAAGCGGGGTGGCATCGCCGCCTTCATCGACGCCGAGCACGCCCTGGATCCCACTTGGGCCAAGAAGCTGGGCGTGGAATTGGAAACACTCCTGGTGAGCCAGCCCAGCAGCGGCGAGGAAGCGATGCACATCTGCGAGATGCTGATTCGCTCCAATGCAGTCGATGTAATCGTGATCGACTCGGTCGCCGCCCTGGTCCCGCAAAAAGAGCTGGAGGGGGATATCGGCGATTCGCACGTCGGGCTGCAAGCCCGCTTGATGAGCCAATCCATGCGGAAATTGACGGGGGCCATCGCCAAAAGCAAATCCTCGGTGATCTTCATCAACCAGATCCGCGAAAAAATCGGGGTCATGTTCGGCAATCCAGAAACGACCCCTGGCGGCCGGGCCCTGAAGTTCTATTGTTCCTGTCGCATCGACGTTCGCCGCATTGGCCAACTCAAGGAAGGGGAAGAGGTCGTCGGGCAGCGGGTACGGGCGAAGGTGGTAAAAAACAAAGTGGCGCCTCCCTTCCGAATGGCGGAATTCGACATGATGCACAGCAATGGCATCAGCTACGAGGGAGACATTCTCGACCTGGCCATGGCCCACAAGCTCGTCACCCGGGCGGGAACCTGGTTCCGTTATGGCGACAAGCAATTGGGCCAAGGTCGGGAGAAAGCCCGCGAATACCTCAAAGAGGACCCCGCGCTTACCGAAGAGTTGAAGAACAAGATCCTCGAGTCGGGTGCTGGATTGCCGGCAACCTTTACGGAATAATAGCTTGTCCGACATGGGACCGGGATCGGGGCAAAAACAAATTCAGCATTCCGTCATGCTGCGCGCAGCGAAATATAGCCTGTGGACGATGGTTGCAGGGCTGGCCTTGGTGGCCGGTTCGGGGATTCGTTGTTCTTCGGCCTCTGCCCAGGGGCCTGCGGGGTTGGATGCGGCTCAGGCACTGGAAAATACCCTGACAGCCGCGATCGCCCGGGCGGATAAATCGATCGTGGCCATCGCCCGAGTGCGAAAAGAACGTCCCGGTGAGACGTTCGGTCTGGAGTTGCGCCCCGATCCGTTCGGGCGGCGTATAGCTCCAGCGGCCAGCCCCGGACCGACCGATCCGGACTTCGTGCCCAACGATTACGCCACGGGAGTGATTATCGATCGGCAAGGGCTGATCCTCACCGCCTATCACGTGCTCCGCCCGGAAAGCGAGTATTACGTCACGACTCAGGAGCGACGGCTCTATCGCGCCACGGTGAAAGGCGCCGATCCGCGGAGCGACCTGGCCGTGCTGACGATCGAAGCCGGTGGACTGGCGCCCGTCGTTTTCGGTGATGCGGGTCAACTCAAGAAGGGGCAGATCGTGATCGCGCTGGGGAACCCCTACGCTATTGGCCACGATGGTCAGGCCAGTGCGAGTTGGGGAATTGTTTCCAACCTCGCCCGCAAGGCTCCGCCGATACCAGACGACGGAGATCCTTCGGCCGCGCGGACACTGCACCAGTTCGGTACTTTGATCCAGACCGACGCCAAGCTGAACCTGGGCACCAGCGGCGGGGCGTTAGTGAATCTGCGTGGGGAGATGGTCGGTCTGACGGTGACCTTGGCGGCGACGGTCGGATACGAGCAATCGGCCGGTTATGCAATTCCCATCGACGCCACCTTCCGCCGCGTAATCGACACGCTCAAGGAAGGCCGGGAAGTCGAATATGGGTTCTTGGGCATCCGGCCGGTCAATCTGTCGGCCGCGGAGCTGTTGGCCGGCAAGCAAGGGGTAAAGGTGCAGAGCGTGGTGCCCGGCACACCGGCCTACCGCTACGGTTTGCAGACCGACGACGTGATTACGGCCGTTCAGGGAACGCCGATCTCTGGGACCGACGCTTTGATGCTCGAATTGGGCCGCATGCCGGCCGATTCGACCGCCCGCTTCGACGTGCTTCGCAACCAGCGGCCGTTGCAAGTGGAAGTGTTGCTGGCCAAGTACCCCGTGGCCGGGAAGAAGGTGGTGACCAAGCCGGCTCCGAGTTGGCGGGGCATGCGGGTGGATTTTACCACGGCGGTCTCCAATCTGGAGGTTGCGGTGGCGCCGACGAACTTCTTTGGCGAAGGGGTAATTGTGACCGACGTGGAAGAGGGGAAGCCGGCCTGGCTCTCCGGCATTCGGCCGGGAATGCGAATCAGTCAGGTGGATGCCACCCCGGTGAGTACGCCGAAACAATTCCGCGCCGCGGTGGCCGATAAGACTGGTCCCGTACAGCTCCGGCTGGCAGGCGGGAGCGAAGGCCCGGCGGAGTCGGTCCGCACGGTCACACCGGGGGGGTAGATTCGGTCGGCGGTTATGCAAACTGCCCCCTGCCCCCTGCCCCTGCCAACTTATTTCGCCTTCTCAGACCCCTTTTCGACCGATATCATGTTGAATTCGGTTCGAGGAAAATCTTCGTCGTGGGGCAGATCAAGTAGGTAAAGCGCTCGTAACGAACTATGAAAGCAGACGAACTCCGGGAAAAATACCTCAGTTTCTTCGAGAGCAAGGGCTGTGTGCGACGTCCGAGCGATGTTCTCGTACCCCGCTGGGACCCCTCGGTGCTGTTCACCCCGGCCGGCATGAACCAGTTCAAGGATCATTTTCTCGGCCGCTGCAAGCTGGAGTTCACCCGAGCCACGACCTGCCAGAAGTGCCTGCGGACGGGCGATATCGACAATGTCGGCCGCACGCCCTACCACCACACGTTTTTCGAGATGCTGGGAAACTTCAGCTTCGGCGATTATTTCAAACGCGACGCGATCCACTGGAGTTGGGAGTTTTTGACTTCCAAAAAATGGCTGGGACTGGAGCCGGAAAAGCTCTCGGTCACCGTCTATCTGGACGACGACGAGGCGGCCGAGATCTGGGCGGGCGAAATTGGTCTGCCGCCGGATAAGATCGGGCGGCTCGGCGAGGATGAGAACTTCTGGCCAGCCAACGCCCCCTCGCAGGGACCTGACGGCGTCTGTGGTCCCTGTAGCGAGATCTACTACCACACACCGTTCGGCTCGGTCGAAATCTGGAACCTGGTGTTCACGCAGTTCAACCGCGTCGGTTCGCCGCCGAACAATCTCCGCCCGCTGCCCAGCAAAAACATCGACACCGGCATGGGTTTGGAGCGGACGGCCGCGGTATTGCAGGGGGTGGACTCGAATTTCCATATCGACATCCTCCGGCCGCTAGTCGAGGCCGCCGGCGTAGTGTGCCGCCAAACCTACGATCCGCACAGCGAAAGCGGGCGGCGGCTGCGGCGGATCGCCGACCATGTTCGGGCGTGCACGTTCGCAATCCATGAAAATGTCTTCCCTGGACCGAACAAGGAAAAATACGTCGTCAAGCGGCTGTTGCGCCGCGCAGTACTCGATGGCCATCAACTGGGCGTCAGCGAGCCATTCCTCTACAAGCTGGTCGACAAGGTGGCCGAGCTGATGCGGAACCCCTATCCGGACCTGGCCGAAACGACCACCCGCGTCGCGCAGGTCATCGCCAAGGAAGAAGAGAATTTCCTGGCCACGATCGACGCCGGGCTGGACCGCATCGAGCGGTTCTTCCAGCAGATGAAGAAGGAAGGGCGGGGTATGGTCTCCGGTGCCGAGGCGGCCGAGCTCTACACCACCCACGGCTTTCCGCCCGAGGTCTTCGAGGCGATGGCCGCCGAACGGAACCTGATGTTCGACTGGGAAGGCTATCGCCGCGAGATGGAGCAACACGGCAGGGATTCCGGCGGGGGGCAGAAAGTAGAGCTCTTCCAACAGACCGGTCCCTTGGACGCCTTGGTCAAGGCCATGCACGGCAGCGAGTTCCTCGGCTACACGATGCCGGAAGTGAAAGACGCCAAGGTCATCGGCATCATCGTCGACGGCCATCTCTGCGACAAAGTCGAGGAGATCAACCACCAGCAACCCGTTACGGTCGTACTGGATAAGACTCCGTTTTACGGCGAGATGGGCGGGCAGGTGGGCGACACCGGCGAGTTGCTGGGCGACGGCTTTTGCTTCGAAGTGACCGATTGCCAAGTGGAACGCGGATTCACGCTCCACCGCGGCCACTTGCGGCAGGGAAAACTGGCGTTGGGGCAACAATTGAGCGCACGGGTCGAGCCCGACCGCCGCCAAGGCATCCGCCGCGCTCATTCCGCGACGCACATCTTGCACTTTGCCCTGCAGAAGGTCCTAGGTAAGCACGCCCAGCAGCAGGGCTCGAAGGTCGACAACGATTTGCTGCGGTTCGACTTTCCCAACCCCACCGCGCCCAGCCGCGAAGAAATCGAACGCATCGAAACCGAGGTCAATCGGCAAATTTTACAGTCGGCGCCAATCACATGGGAGAAGATGCCGTTGGCCGAGGCACGCAAGTTGGGGGCGATGATGCTTTTCGGCGAGAAGTATCCCGACACGGTGCGGGTGATCTCGATGGGCGATTTCAGCAAGGAGCTGTGCGGCGGAACCCATTTGGAAAATACCGGCGGCATCGGTCTGTTCAAGATCGTCGGCGAAGAAAGCATCGCCGCCGGTACCCGGCGGATCACTGCGCTGACCGGTGTGGCTGCGCTGGACTACGTTCGCCAAACAGAGCAGGCACTGCTGGCATCGGCAGCAGTATTGAAAATCCCCCCCAAGGAAGTCCCGGAGCGAGTGGCCGCGCTGGCCAAGGAAATCCGCGATCTTAAAAAACAGGGGGGCGTGGCGCGGAGCGAGGGCGTCTCGGCCGACATGCTGCTGGCGGACGCGGTCGTCGTGCACGGCACGAAGGTGGTGGTCGTCGAGGTGAAAGCGGCCCAAGCCCCAGTGCTCCGCGGCTTGATCGACCAGTTGCGAAAGGCGGCGGCCCCCATCGCAGTGCTACTGGCAAGCCCGCAGGAAGAAGGAAAGGTAATGCTCATGGCTGGGTTGAGCCGCGATCTGGTGCAGCGCGGGCTGGATGCCGTAGTTTGGGTCCGCTCGGCGGCAACAATCGTCGGCGGCAGTGGCGGAGGGCGTCCCGATATGGCCCAGGCCGGCGGAAAAGACGCCAGTAAAATTTCTGAAGCGCTCCAGGCTGCCCGGAGCAGCATTCAAACCATGTTGGCCCCGTAGCTTGACATGGGGGCGTTGGGGTTCTAGGATGTTTGGTTTCCACGAAGCTGGATTCCGGTCGAGAGATAGGAAATACGATGGCCGTCCCAAAGAGAAGACAGAGTAACGCGCGTACCGGATCCCGCCGCGCCCACGATTTCAAGAAGCCCATGCAGTTGCAATACTGCGAGCAGTGCAGCACGGCTGTGCCTTCGCATGTGATTTGTCCCAACTGCGGGCATTACATGGGGCGCAACGTCGTCAAGACCGAGTCTTGAGTGGCGCTGCGAATCGACTTCCCAGCAAAGCCCCTCCGCAAGGGTCGCTACGGGTGTGCGCCCTGCTCCGGTAAGGATTGAGCCGCTTTGAGCAAGATCGCGTTTTTATTTCCCGGGCAAGGTGCCCAAACCGTCGGGATGGGTCGGCGATTGGCCGAGACCGTTGCCGGCGCGCGCCGGTTGTACGACCGCGCGGGCGAGATCCTGGGGTACGATCTGGCAAAACTGTGTTTTGAGGGGCCCGCGGAGGAACTCGATTCCACGGTTTGTAGCCAGCCGGCATTGTTCGTCACCAGTCTGGCGGCGTTGGAGTCGCTACGGGCCGAGTCGCCCGACGTGGTGCTCTCCTGCGAATATGCGGCCGGGCTGAGTCTGGGTGAATATACGGCCATGGTCTTCGCCGGCGTGATAGAATTCGAAGACGGGCTGATGTTGGTGCAGAAGCGTGGCGCGGCGATGCAGGAAGCCGCGGACCGAACGCCCAGTGGCATGGTGAGCGTCCTGGGTCTGGAACGCGTGCAGGTGGAAAACCTATGCCAGAAGGCCCGGCAGAACGAAATTTTGGAGATCGCCAATTTACTTTGTCCGGGCAACATCGCGATTTCGGGAACCAACGCGGCGTGTGAACGAGCGGCTGAACTGGCCCCGAAGTTGGGGGCCATGAAGGCCATGCCCTTGGCGGTGGCCGGAGCCTTTCATACTCAGATTATGCGGCCCGCGGACGAACGGTTGGCCGAGGCCCTGGCCGATCTGCCCATGCGATGTCCCAAGATTCCGGTGGTGTCGAACGTCGACGCCCGGCCGCACCACGACCCGGAAGAGATTCGCCGACTGCTCGTCCAGCAAGTCCTTTCGCCGGTGCTTTGGGAAGAGTCGATGCGGTATTTGTTGGCCGAGGGGGTGGATCAGTTTTACGAGGTCGGCCCCGGCCGCGTGTTGCGGGGATTGCTCAAGCGAATCGATCGAAAAGTGGATTGTCAGAGCGTCGCGGTGTAACAGAGCAATCCCCTATCCGCAGTCGGCTTTCGGCCACAAACTCGCAGACTATTGTAAACAAAATGTTTCCAATCCGAAAAGCTGATCGCTGAAAGCTGATCGCTTAGGAAGGAGTCATCGTCATGGCGGACCAAAGCAACCACCAACGGATTTCCACAAATTTGGGCGACCAGGTGGCCCTGGTCACCGGCGCGGCCCGCGGGTTGGGCCGCGCGATTGCCGAAAAGCTGGCCGCAGCCGGGGCCCGCGTGGCCTGCGTCGACGTCAACGCCGAGTGGCTAACCGACACTGTTGCGGCGATCAACGCCGCCGGTGGATCCGCGCTGGCGCTGGCCTGCGACGTGACCGATAGCAAGCGGGTGGGCGAGGTCGTCGACGAAGTGGTCCAGCATTGGGGGGGGATCCAGATCCTGGTGAACAACGCCGGAATCACTCGCGACAACATGCTTTTGCGGATGAAAGATGACCAGTGGGATGCCGTTCTGGATATCAACCTGAAGGGCACTTTTTTGTTCATTCGCGCCGCTGCGCGGCCGATGATGAAGGGACATCGCGGCCGAATTATCAATGTTGCCAGTGTGTCCGGCTTGATGGGCAATCCAGGCCAGGCGAATTATTCCGCCTCCAAGGCGGGCGTGATCGGCCTCACGCGAACCGTGGCCCGCGAACTGGCCAGTCGAAATATTACGGTCAATGCCGTAGCGCCGGGTTTTATAGCCACCGAAATGACGGCCAAGTTGGGCGACGACCTGTTGGCGCAGATCAAGAAAGAAATCCCCTTGGGGCGATTGGGCGACCCCCAGGATGTCGCCGACGCCGTACTGTTCTTGGCCAGCGACGCCGCCAGCTTTATTACCGGGCACGTGCTGACCATTGACGGGGGGTTGACGGTCTAGGGTGCGCAGGTACCCCAAAACGCCTCAGGGACGTATAGACACGGACGGCGAAACTCGTTATACCTTGTGCGTTATGCAAGGATGCGGCGAAGAGAAGAGCTTTGGTACGCTGCGCGATTCGGAATGAGGCGAACCGCGGTAATTCGGAACGGTTCGCGCGTTTATTGAACGCAAGCAATAAATACCTCCGGCGACGGACTCGCCGGATGAAACTCAGTACAATACTTATATGGTTATGGGGATCCTTCGGAAGGCTCCCCGCGGTGAGCATCGTGGCTAGTGGAGGATCGTTCAGGTGGCCTCAGTTGAAGAACGCGTAATTGACATTGTTGCCGAGCAACTCGGCGTGAGCAAAGACCAGATTACCCGCGAGACCTCCTTCGTCAACGACCTGGGGGCCGATTCGTTGGACACGGTCGAACTGGTGATGGAACTCGAGGAAGAGTTCGACATCAATATTCCCGATGACGCCGCCGAAAAAATTCAGACCGTCGGCCAGGCCATCGACCACATCGAAAAGGCTGTGGAAGAAAACCAAACCTCTTCTTCCTGATGGAGTTCCATGAAACGTCGTGTCGTCATCACGGGCCTGGGCGCGATCACGTCGCTGAGCTGTAAGGTCGAGGATCTCTGGACCCGTATCTGCAGCGGCGAGAGCGGGGTTCGCCAGTTGAATCGCTTCGATACCAGCCGTTTCCGCGTGCGGATCGGCGGGCAGTTGCTCAATTGGTCGACGGAAGGTTACGTCGAAGGCAAGGAAGCCAGACGCATCGATCGCTTCGCGCAGTTCGCCTTGGTGGGCGCCATCGATGCGGTCCGCGATTCCGGTCTGGATTTCTCCCGCGAGGATCTGTTCCGTTGCGGCGTGATTCTGGGATCCGGAATAGGCGGCTTGGAAGAGATCGAAGTGCAGCACACGCGGCTGCTGGAAAAAGGACCCGAAAAGGTCTCCGCGTTTACCATCCCCAAGTTGATGGTCAACGCGGCCAGCGGGCAAATCTCCATCCAATACTGTATGCGCGGTCCCAGCGCGGCCGTGGCCACGGCCTGTGCCAGCGCCACCAACGCGATTGGCGATGCCTTCAAGACCATCCAGTATGACGATGCCGACGTGATGATTACCGGCGGCACCGAGGCGGCGGTCACGCCGATGGGCATCAGTGCCTTCGGCGCAATGCGGGCCCTCTCGGAGCGCAACGATGATCCCACCCGCGCCAGCCGCCCCTTCGATGTCGATCGCGATGGTTTCGTGCTCAGCGAGGGAGCCGGGATCGCCGTCCTGGAAGAGCTAGAGCACGCCAAGCGGCGCGGCGCGCGGATCTATGCCGAAGTGCTCGGCTACGGCGCAAGCGCCGATGGCGGGCACATCACCCAGCCCGATAAGGAAGGCATCGGCGCGGCGAAAGCCATGGAGCATGCCCTGCACGACGGCCGTTTGGATCCCTCCGAGATCGGTTACATTAACGCACACGGAACGAGTACCTTGCTGGGCGACCAGGCCGAAACGACCGCCATCAAGTCGATCTTCAAGGAGTTGGCGCGAAGTGTCAGCATCTCCAGCACCAAGAGCCAATTGGGCCACCTGTTGGGGGCCAGCGGTGGCGTCGAGTTGGTGTTCGCGGTACTGGCCCTCCGCGACGGCATTATCCCGCCGACGATCAATCTGGAGCACCCCGATCCCTTGTGCGATCTAGATTACACGCCGAATCAGGCCCGGCAGCGGAAGATTTCCGCCGCCATGTCCAACAGTTTCGGTTTCGGCGGACACAATGCCTCGGTCATCGTCGGCGCGCTCCGCAACGGGTCGCGCTGATCGGCCAGGCTACGTTTTTTCGGGCGATCACTTTCGCTGCGCCGCGGCGGGCGAAGGAACTTCGGCAAGGAGGCTGAAGCATGCTGGCGCGATCCACCTTCTCAATCCTACTGATCTTGGTCGTTGCGCACGCGGCGGCGGCGCAAACAGCCGGCAATGCCGTAGCGCCCGGCGCGGCTTGGCACAATGCGGCCGGCGCCGTGCAGCAGGCGTCGGCAACCGCTCCCGTCGCTTCCGATCCGCCCGCGACGCCGGTTACACCGGCCACGCGTCTGACGCCGAGCGTGGCCCGGCCGGCGGCGCCCGCGGCCGTCGCGCCGGCCGCTCCGCGACGTGCAATTGCCCAGTACACGGAAGGCAACACCACGCTGCCCAACACGGCGGGGCAGATTTGGCGCGAATACGACATCAGTCCCTACACGCTCCGTGTGACCTCCACCAACCGTCCCGAACAAGCGGTCGTGGATTGGATCTTGCGGGAAACCGGCTACGAAGCTTGGCACGGCGATCCGCTGGCGATCCTCAGCGCGACGAAGCGATCATTGCGGGTTTACCACACGCCCGAAATGCAGAACGTGGTGGCCGACATCGTAGACCGCTTTGTCAATAGCCAAGCTCAGTCGCGGGTGTTCGGGCTGCGGCTGGTCTCGCTGGATCAACCCAACTGGCAGACCCGCGCGCAGAGTTTGTTGCACCCGGTTCCCACTCAAACGCCCGGCGTGCAGGCATGGTTGCTGGAAAAGGAAGATGCGGCGGTTCTGCTGGCCGATTTGCATCGCCGGCTCGACTATCGCGAGCACAGTTCCCCCTACTTAATGGTCAATAACGGGCAGTCCACCGTGGTCTCGGCTTTTCATGGCCGGAGCTACATTCGCGAGGTCGCCGCGCGACCCAACGTCTGGCCGGGGTTCGAGAGGGTGCCGGGGCAGATCGACGAAGGGTTTTCGCTGGAATTCAGCCCGCTATTATCGCTCGACGACCAAACCATCGATGCCACCATCAAATGCGACATCGACCAACTAGAAAAGGTCATACCCGTGACGGTCGACGTTCCCACGGCCGTCGCCCCGCGGCAGCGGGCTCAGATCGAACAGCCACAAATCACCCGGTGCCGGTTCCACGAACGCTTCCGTTGGCCCTCCGACAAGGTCCTGCTGGTCGGCTTGGGGATGGTGCCAATGCCGATTCCCACGGATGGCAAGTCGTTGCTTCCCGGCCTGTCGCTGCCGCTCGGCAATGCTCCGCCACGTGCCGATTTGCTGTTGTTTGTGGAGAGCAAAGGAGACGCCCCCCAGACGGCGACAACGTTGACTGCCCAGCGCGATCCGAAGACGTACCGTGGTCGGTATTAGCGGAGCGGGGGTCACAGTTAAGCGGTAGACCGGGAGAACGCATTGCGGATTGGCTCTGCCGATTTGCTATTCTCCCGCTCTTAAAGGTGCCAGGACTCGACTTTCAGTGTGGTCTCCGGCTATACTGCGAGGGGTCAATCACGACACAAACACCCCCCTATCGTGATGGTTTGTGCCATTTTAAACCGCGCAGAATGTAGATTGGCGGTTTCTCGGTTAGCTTTCCTACATCAGGTGGCGTCGTCGAACGATCGGTGAGTCAATGGTTTCTGCAGAACGTCGCGTAGTGATTACCGGGGTTGGAATCGTCAGCCCCCTCGGTAGCAGCAAAGAAGAGCTTTGGACCGCATTGTCCAGCGGACGTAGCGGTGTAGGGGCCTTGGAATCCATTCCGCCCGGGGCGCTGCCCATTACCTGCGCTGCCGAAGCGCGTCAGTTCCACGGCAAGATCGAAGACTTCGGCCCGTTGGACCGGGAACAGATCAAGGCCATTCGCAAAGGGCTGAAGGTGATGTGCCGCGAGTGCCAGATGGGAGTCGCGGCGGCGGAATCGGCGCTGGCAGACGCCAATTTAGGGCCCGGCCAAACCGATCCATTGCGGACGGGCATCGCTTTTGGCACCGATTACATGATTTCGCTCCCCGACGAGTTCACCGAGGGGATTCTGCAATGCATCGACGAGTCGGGCCATTTCGACTTTACCCGTTGGCCCACCGACGGTATGTCGAAAATGTCGCCGCTATGGCTTTTGAAGTACTTGCCCAACATGCCCGCCAGCCACTTGGCAATGTACAACGATTTGCGGGGGCCGAATAACTCCGTGACCATGCGCGAGGCCGCCGCCAACGTGGCCATCGGCGAGGCCTATCAAACCATCCTCCGCGGCAGTGCCGAGGTGATGGTCGTCGGTGCCACGGGAACCCGTACCCACCCCATGAAGATTATCCATGCCTTCCAGCAGGAAGAGTTGGCCCTTGGCAACGGTGATCCCACTCGTGCTAGTCGGCCCTTCGATCGTAACCGCTCGGGCATGGTATTGGGAGAGGGAGCGGGCGCGATTGTGCTGGAAGACTTGCGCTCGGCACAGGCCCGCGGGGCGATGATCTATGGCGAGGTGTTGGGAAGTGCCTCCAGTGCCGCGGTGGGGCGAAGCCTGGTTGCCCGCCGCGACCAAGCGATGACGAACGTACTCCGCACCACATTGGCCAGTGCCGAGGCGAACCCCAACGACGTCGGTCACCTCCATGCGCATGGCTTGAGCACGCGGACCTGTGATGCCGACGAAGCCCGCGCAATCGGTGCGGTGTTTGGTGCTCGCGCGCAACCGATTCCGGTGATCGCCGCCAAGAGCTATTTCGGCAATTTGGGGGCTGGCAGCGGGATGGTCGAGTTTGTGGCCAGCCTGTTGGCCCTGGAGCACAATTATCTGTTCCCAGTCCTGAATTACGACTGCCCGGACCCCGAATGTCCGCTGGCCGTGGTGACTCTTCCCGGTACGCCTCCCGGGTCGAGCTTCATCAATCTGAACGTGACCCCGCAAGGTCAGGCCAGTGCGGTGATGGTCCGCCGCTTCGAATAGCGCCTAATCGCCCCCCCCATCTTGTGGTGGATCCCAGGCGTCACAAAGTGCGGCCACCTGGATCGCCTTGGCCGACGCTCACGATCGCGATGTTGATTCACCACCATTAACAGGGGATGGCGTTTTGCGACAGCCCCAGTAAGTCGCCCAGGGGAACCTCAAAGTCCGGATCAGGCGGGCCTATCTGGAACGGAATTCATTCCGTTTGCCTGAAAAATCAGGAAACGGAACAAATCCCGTCCTACGTAGCGGCCTTTGCCACCCTTCGGTAAGCCGCCCGACCGACTTGACACCCCTTGTTTCGGCCGGTATGCTTACCAGATTCCCAAGGCCACTAAGTTGTGCTCTGAAAAGGTTTTCGGGCGTCAGGGGCCCATTTTGCAGAGGGTCCCCGGCGGCTAGGGCGGTGGGATTGTTGCCGCAACTAAGGTAGAATTTCCCTTGGCCGGCGCGTGATGTGTTGACGACAACGGCGAGAACAGGGTTTTCAGGTTATTCCGATGGCAACCGCCCTTGAGAAGGGCAGAGTGAAAAATCGATGGACGCCAGCGAACTGCTTCGGATCATAGACGCGATCCACCGCGACAAGAACATCGACAAGGAGATCGTCTTCGAAGGAATCGAAGCGGCCCTGGTTTCGGCCGCCAAGAAACGCTTCGGAGAGGATTCGGAGGTCGAGATCCATATCGATCGCGCCAACGGCGCGATTGCCGGCAGCCACAATGGCGTGCCCCTGTCGCCGGCCGAAATTGGCGAGCGGATCAGCGCTCAGACCGCCAAGCAGGTGATGATTCAAAAAATCCGCGAGGCGGAACGCGACGCCTTGTTTGACGAGTATGAAGACCTCCGCGGGCAACTGGTGACGGGGGTAGTGCAACGCTACGAAGGCGGCGCGGCCACGGTCACGCTCCCCAACGCCGAGGCCATCCTGCCCAAAAGCGAGCAGATCCCCGGCGAAACCCACCATCCCAACGAGCGCGTCCGGGCGGTGGTGTACGAAGTCAAAAAGGTCGGCAGCCGGGTGAAGATCATTCTCAGCCGCACCAAGGCGCAGCTCGTGGCGCGGCTGTTCGAGCAGGAGATCCCCGAGATCATCGACGGGGTGATCGAGGTCAAGGCGATGGCCCGCGAGCCCGGTTACCGCACCAAGGTCGCCGTCAGCAGCAGCGACCAGCGCGTGGATTGCGTGGGCGCGTGCGTGGGCGTGCGCGGCAACCGTATCAAGAATATCGTCGACGAGTTGGCCGGCGAGCGGATCGATATCGTCCGCTGGAGCGACGACATGCAGGTGCTGATCCCTAACGCGCTGCAGCCGGCCGAAGTCGAAGAAGTCATCCTTTGCCGGATGCTGGGCCGAGCGGTGGTGCTCGTGCGCGAGGATCAACTTTCGCTGGCCATTGGGCGGCGGGGACAGAATGTGCGGCTGGCCAGCAAGCTCTGCCTCTGGGACATCGAGATCATGACCCGCGAGGAGCTCGACGACCAGATCCAGCAGGCGGTGACCGGGTTTGCCTCGTTGGAGGGCGTCGACGACGAACTGGCCGAGAAACTGGTCGGTGAAGGCTTCCTGTCGTATGACGATTTATCGGTGATCGAGCCCAGTGCCTTGATCGAGATGGGCAACCTCACCATGGAGCAGGTCGAGGCGATCGTCACCCAAGCCGAAGTCCGTGCGGAAGAGGCCGAGCAAGCGGCCGCCAAGCAGCGCCGCATGCAGCGCGAGCAAGAGCGGCTGGAAGCGGCTACCGCGGAGGCGGACGCTGCCGAAAAGCGATTGGAGAACAAAGTCGTCGGCAGTGCCGACGGTCCGGAATCGGCCGGCCCCGTGGCAAGCGACGGCAGCGGTGCGTCGAACGGCAACCCGGCTGCGTCGGTGGAAGCCGTTCCGCCGGCGGAGGCGGGCGAAGCCGGTTCCGCCGGGGGCGCCGTGTGAACCGGTCCCCGACGGCGCCTAGTGTATGTTGACGGCATTGGTGTAAAAAGACGGCGTAAAGAGACGTGCCGCAAGCACGTCGAAATTGATGAGACTGCCGGCGGTTGATCATGGTGCGAACCTTTCCGTATTGCGAGGGTTTGTACCATTTCCAGCCGTGCAGCGTATAAAGTGTGTCGGTTGATTCGTAGCGACAGCCGGCGCTGAACAAGGGAGAGTCGCGTTGCCCATCCGCATCTACGCGTTAGCTAAACAACTCAAGCTCGACAGCAAGGTGCTGGTCGATATCTGCACCAAAGCGGGTATCACAGGGAAGGGCTCTGCGCTTGCCAGCCTGACGGATGAAGAGTACGCCACGGTGAAGGAATTCATGGCCGGCGGAGGCCGCAAGAGCTCGCCCGCTCCGGCCGCACCCGTGCCCGCGGCCACGCCCGCCGCCCCGGCCCCCGTAGCGGCGGCTGCTCCCGAAATCAGCCACGAACCAGCGGCCGTCCGTCGCCCGGATTACCTCAGTCCGGTTGGCATGTCTTCGGGTAAGGTGCCGGTGTTGCTGACGCCCAAGCGAAAGTCCAGCGGAGAAGAGCCGGCCTCGAGGGTGGCGGAGAGAGAAAAGGAAAAAGAGAAGGGGGCCCCGTCCATTAAGCTGGCGCCGATGCCGGCGATGCAACAGCCCATGGCGTCGTCAAAGCCGGCGGAGCCTGTGCCGCAAAAGCCCGATATCAAGCTGCCCCTGGATGCGATCCGCGCCAGCCGGGCGGGGGATAAGCCGCTCTCCGAGCACATCCGCAAGAGCGAAGAGAAGCGCAAGGGGCCCAAGAAGGCCGATGGCACGCCGGCCACACCGGCAGCGACCACAGCGGCCGGCCGGGAAAAGGAACGCGAGAAGGAGCGGGAAAAAGAGCGCGAGCGGACTCGCCGCCGCGGTCCTGCCGCCCCCGTGGTGGCGGTGCCGGAGGAGGAAGAGAGTGCCACGCTCGGCGGGCGGGAACAGCGCCAACTCAAGCGCAAGCGGGCCGTCAAGACCGTCCTTCCGACGCGCGGTGCCGATGAGGAAGAACCGGTGGTCGTCGTTCGCCGGCCCCAGCGCATCAAGCGGACCGGCAACGCCAACACTGCGGCGCCACGGAAAACCCACGTCGTAATCCAGTTGCCCTGCACGGTCCGCGAATTTTCCGAAGCGATCGGCGTTCCCGCGCGGATGGTCCTCGGCAAGCTGCTGGCGATGGGCTCCATCAACACCAACATCAATGCCGAGCTCAGCCCGGAAACGGCGGAGTTGCTGGCGGTCGAGTTGGGAGTGGAAGCCGATTTCCGCCGCTACGTGGCGCTCGAAGATAAAGTGCTGCCTTCGCTGGAATGTGAGGATCCGCCGGAAACACTGAAGCCGCGGCCGCCGATCGTCACCTTCCTCGGCCACGTCGACCACGGCAAGACCTCGTTGTTGGACCGCATCATCGGCATCGACGTCGCCTCCGGAGAAAAGGGGGGCATTACCCAGCACATCCGCGCCTATCGCGTCGAGAAGGACGGCCGTCCGATTGCCTTCGTGGATACGCCGGGGCATGAAGCCTTCACCGCGATGCGCGCCCGCGGCGCCAACGTCACTGACATCGCCGTGTTGGTCGTGGCCGCCGACGACGGCGTGATGCCGCAAACGGAAGAAGCGATCAGCCACGCCCGGGCGGCCGGAGTGCCGATCGTGGTGGCACTGAACAAGATCGATCTGCCGGGCGTCAACGAACCACGGATCTTGCAGCAGTTGGCCGCCAACGAGCTGTTGCCCAGCGCTTGGGGCGGCGATGTGGAAGTGGTGCATACCAGCGCGATCACCGGGCAAGGCACCAGCGAACTGCTGGAAACGTTGTTGACGGTCGCCGAGTTGCACGAGTTCAAGGCCAATCCCGACCGTCCCGCGGTGGGCACCTGCCTGGAGGCCGAATTGCACGAAGGCCGTGGCGTGGTGGTCAAGCTGTTGGTGCAAAACGGCACGTTGCACGTAGGCGACGTGGTACTTTGCGGCGCCTCGCACGGGCGCGTAAAGGCCATGTACGACACGCTCGTGCCCACGCGCCGCTACGAAGAGGTCGGCCCGTCGACTCCCGTGAACGTTACCGGTTTGCACGGGGCCCCCGGCGCCGGCGACCGCTTCTACGTGCTCCACGATGTTTCCCAGGCGCGGCAACTGGCTGAAGACCGCGCCGCCCATAGCCGCGAAGAAGATCTGGCCGGCACGCGAACCCACGTCACGCTGGAAAACCTCTTCGAGCAGTTGGGCCACGACAACAATGTCCGCACGCTGAACATCATCCTGCGGGCCGACACGCGGGGTTCGATCGAAGCGATCCGCAAGGAGCTGGGCAAGCTGGAGCACCCCGAGGTGCAGATCAAGATCCTCCAGGCCACGGTGGGCGGAATCACCGAGGCCGACGTACACCTGGCCGACGCCTCGGATGCGGTAATCATCGGTTTTACCGTGGTGCCCGACGAGAAGGCCCGCCAATTGGCCGACGTCCGCGGCGTGCAGATCCGCCGCTACGACATCATTTACCAGGTGACCGAAGACCTCAAGGCCGCCTTGGAAGGGATGCTCAAGCCGGAGAAGCGGGTTTCAGAACTGGGCCGCGCGCTGGTGCAGCGGGCCTATCACATCAGCCGGGTCGGCACCGTGGCCGGCTGCCGCGTGATGGCCGGCACGATCCACCGCGACTCACGGATGCGCGTCATTCGCGACAGCCGCGTGATCGGCGAGTATGGACTGGAGTCGTTGAAACGCGAGAAGGACGATGCCCGCGAGGTCCGCGAAGGCATGGAGTGCGGCATCAAGCTGGCCGGATTCAACGACATAAAAGAGGGAGACGTACTGGAAAACTACCGCATCGAGGAGGTTCGCCGAACCTTCTAGCGAGCCCTGCGCTGCCAATGTCCACGCCGAGCGGCCAAAAGGCGATGAAGCGGGGGCAGTGGCTGTGGCGGCATCAGAAAAAGGAAATCGCAATCCGCAATGCCGTCCCGACGAGCCCAAAAAACGGCGGAAGCCATCCGCGAAGTAGTCAGCATGGCGATTCTGGCCGAGCTCCGCGATCCCCGCGTGCGCGACGTAACCGTCACTTACGTGGAAGTCTCCGGTGACCTGCGCCACGCCAAGGTCCACGTTTCGGTGATGGGTACCGAGACCAAGCAGGACCTCAGCGTTCGCGGACTGCAAAACGCGGCCGGCTTCCTGCAGTCGAAGATCGCCAATCGGGTCGAGATGCGTTATACGCCCAAGCTGAGTTTCGTGCTCGACCAGGGAGTGAAGCGATCGATCGAGATCAGTCGCATTCTCAAGCAGGTCCTGCCCGATCAGGGAACTTCCCCCGCGGTCGAAACGGAATCGGACGCGGTCGAAATGGAATCGGAAACGGACGAAACGGAAGCACAGTGGCCGCCCGCACCGCCCCCGCCTTCGGATACCGCCGACGGCCAAGAATGACACGAACTTGTCGTATTGCTTCGGTTTGCATTATTAGTCCAACCCCGCCGAATATAAAAGTCGTCAACGGCGCCTTGCTCGAACCTTCTACGACCGGAACGATTTCATGTCATCGCCCAGCCGCACCGCCCAGTTTATAAAGCTGCAGAAGACACTGAAGAAGATCTACCAGCCCGTGGCGCTCGTCGAGCGTTCGGTGCTGGAGCAGTTGCTGTTCGCCTGCTGCCTGGAGAACGCCCCCTACGAAAAGGCCGAAGAGGCCTTTGCCGCCCTGGTGCACACGTTCTTCGATTGGAACGAAATCCGTGTCACCACGGTCAAGGAGTTGTCGGAAGTGATGGCCGGGCTGCCCGATCCGCCGCTGACGGCCAACCACATCAAGCGAATCCTCCAGAACGTCTTCGAAACGACGTACAAGTTCGACCTGGAGGATCTCCGCAAGAAGAATCTGGGGGTCGCGGTAGAGAAGCTCGAAAAGCTCAATGGCGCGACCCACTTCAGCACCGCTTACGTGGTGCAGGCGGCCTTGGGGGGCCATTCGATTCCGGTTGATTCCGGGACCTTGGAGGCATTGAAGGTCGTCGACATGATCAGCGAGGAGGATTTTGAGAAAGGGGTTGTTGCCGGATTGGAACGCGCCATTCCCAAGAACAAGGGAGTGGAATTCGGCTCGATGCTGCATCAGCTCGGCGCGGATTTCGCCGCCAATCCCTATGCGTCATCGCTGCACAAGATCTTGCTGCAGATCAATCCGGACGTCGAAGGCCGGCTCCCCAAGCGGCGGCCCAAGGAGCAAAAGCCCGCAGCGGCGTCCGTCGAACCCAAGGGGCAACCGCCGAAGTCGCCCGAGGTGAAACCCGAGGCGAAACACAAGGGGCGCCCACGTGCGGAAGCCGCCGCGCCGCCGGTGCCGAGCGAACCGGTGGCGGAAGCAGAAAAAGCCAAAGCCAAGACCGCTAAGAAGAAGGCGGCTGCCGAGGCGGAAAAACCCGTGGGGGCCGCCGCGCCTGCCGAGCCCGTAGGTGGAGAGCCGCCGTCGCCCAAGAAAAAGCCTGCCGCGACGAAGAAGATCGCCGACGACGCCGCGGAAGGTCATGCCGCCGCGAAGAAGGTGATGGCGACGACTGCGGCGGGGCTTTCCAAAAAGAAACCGCGATAAGCGACCCGTCAACAGCAACGCCCCTCGCCCACGACCATGCTGTGCGTGGCGTGTGGAGAGGGGCCAGAGGTGAGGGTGCGGGGCGAGGAAATCATGAAGTTGCTTACTATGGTGCGTCCGCAAGGCGCGGCGCTCGTGCCAGTTGGACGCTCGGTGGCTCTGCGTGCCAGCCGCAGTCGCTTCGTCCGCTTGCTTGCCTTGGCGGTCTCGGCGAGCCTGCTGCTGGCAATGGCGGCCGTCGTGGTCGCCAGTCCCTTGCTCCCCGGCGGGAAGCAGTCGCCCGCCGTGGCGCCATCCCGCCCGCTATTGCCTCCCGCGCAACCGTTGGACGATGCGCTCGAGCTGCTGGTTCCGCGGAAACCGGCCGCAGAGCTCGATCAGGAGCGGCTGCGGGCCGTCTCGCTGTTCGCCGCCGGCCGGGTGCTGGAGCGGCAGAATCACTTCGCCGCGGCGCTGCGGAGCTATGGCCGCGCGTTTCAGTGGGATCCGCAGTCCGATGACGTGGCCACTGCCGCGGCGCAACTGGCGCTGCGGATGCGGCGTTCCGACATGGCCCTGCGATATGCCGTGAAGGCCCGCGAGCTTCGCGACGCCGATCCGATGTTGTTGTTGGAGTTGGGCGATCTGTTCTCCAAAGCCGAACAGTGGGAGCGCGCCGCCGCTTGCTATGAACGTGTGCTGGGCGCCCGGGGCGATGAGCGCGAAACGACGCCCGACGTGGTGCTGCACATGGAATTGGGCCGCTTGTATCAATTGGTGGAGAAGTTCGCCAAATCGGCCGATCATTTTGCGCGGGTGGTCTACGCCCTGGATCACGATCAGGAGTTCAAGCTCGATGCGAAGACCAAGCAAGCCCTGCTGAGCCCGCCGGCGCCGACCTATCTCCTCTTTGCCGAAAGCTTCCTCAAGGCCGGACGTACCAAGGAGGCACTGTCCGCCTTCGAAAAGGCCGACCGGTTGGCGCCCGACAAGGGGCTGTTGGGTTATCATCGGGCCGAAATCGACCTGCGCGACGGCAAAGCGGATTCCGCGCTGCAGAACCTCCAAACTTACTTCGACCTGCGTCGAACCGGCGAGGGCCTGGCGCCCTATCGTCTGCTCTACGAGATTCTCAAGCGCCAAGGCAAGCCGGACGAGCTGCCGGAACGGTTGGAAAAGCTTCGCGCCGCGGACCCCGGCAACGTGGCGCTGCTGTTGGCGCTGGCCGACCAATACCGCGAGAAAGGCCGCTTCGACAAGGCCGAGCCGCTCTACCGGCTCCTGGTGCAGCAAACGCCGCTGATGCCCGGCTATCGCGGCTTGCTGGAGATCTACCGCAAGACGAAGCGGCCCGCGGCCCTGCTGACCGCGCTGGGTCAGGCGGCCGGCGGCAGCGCCGCGCTCGATCCGTTGGACCGCGAGATCCGCGCGGTCTGCGACGACAAATCGCTGCTCGACGCGGTCCTGGCTTCCGCTGGCGAGCGCTGGCAAGCCCATCCGGAGCGGTTGGATTACGGCACCCGGCTGGCCGTGGCGTTGTTGGCCTCGGAGGCGAAGCGGTTCGACGTCGCCGGCGACTTCTTCCGGCGGGCGGCGCAGCTCCGCCCTAAGGAAGGCGCGGAAATCTTGCTCGCCTGGGGTGCGACCTTGCTCGGCCAGGATCGTGGGGCGGAGGCCGCCAAGGTGCTCAAACAAGCCATCGCGATGAAGCCGGCGGCGGAGAGTCCGGCCGCCTACTACTATTACCTGGCCGGGGCCGAGGCCATCGCGGGCCACGCCGACGAAGCCCTGGCCGCGGCCCGCAAGGCGGCCGAAGCAAAAAAAGAATCGCCGCGATTCGCCTCTCGGACGGCCTCGGTGTTGTATGCGTTGAAGCGTTACGACGAGGCCCTCAAGGCCTACCAGGCGCTGCTGGATCGCTTTGACGGTGACGAGGAGTCGGAAGAGACCCGGGCCGAGTTGCGCGAGGCGCGGCTGTTGTTGTCGACGCTTTGTGTTCTCAAGAACCAGCGGCCTCAGGCCGAGGAGTGGCTGCAGCAAGTCCTCGACGAATTCCCCGACGACGTCGCGGCCGACAACGACTTGGGCTTTCTGTGGGCCGAGCAGGGAATACATCTCCAACGGGCCAAGCAGATGATCGAGGCGGCCGTCCAGGACGAGCCGGACAATTCGGCCTACCGCGACAGCTTGGGTTGGGTGTATTATCAATTGGGGCAAACGCGCCGCGCCGTGGCGGAACTGGAGAAAGCCGCGGCCGAAAAGAAGCCCGATCCGCTGATCCTCGATCATCTCGGCGATGCCTACCTGAAGAACGGCCAGCCCGACAAGGCCCGGCAGACCTGGCGGCGGGCCGTAACCGCGTTCCGGGAAGCGAAGGACCCGGCGAAAGCAAAACAAACCGAGATCAAACTCCAACAGGGAAAATAACCGCGGCGGTCGACGGGCGACCCGCCGCGGTCTTCACCATAGCATGAGAGACTGAGGTTATGTCAGGTCATTCACATTGGGCCGGAATCAAACACAAAAAGGCGCTGGTGGATGCCAAGCGCGGCAAGGTCTGGAGCAAGCTCTCCAAGGCCATCATTGTGGCCGTCAAGGCCGGCGGCGGGGGGGACCCCGACATGAACATCCGCCTGCGGGCCGCCATCGACGCCGCCAAGGCCGTCAGTATGCCCAAGGAAAACATCGCCCGGGCCGTTAAGCGCGGCACCGGCGAAATCGGCGGAGCGGCGTTGGAAGAAGTGCTCTACGAGGGCTATGGCCCCGGCGGCGTGGCCATCCTCTGCGAGATCCTCACCGACAACCGCAATCGCATCGCCACCGATATCCGCAAGATCTTCGATCTGTCCAACGGCAAACTCGGCGGCGCCGGCTGCGTGGCTTGGATGTTCGAAAACAAGGGGGTCTTCATGGTCGGCTCCGACAAGGCCGACGAAGACAAGCTCTTGGAGATCGCGTTGGACGCGGGCGCCGACGACGTGAACCGCGATGGCGAGCAGTTCCGCATCACTTGCCAACCGGAAGCCTACCGCCAGGTCTCCGCGGCGCTGGCCGCGGCCGGCATCGAGCCCGCGTCGAGCGAACTCGCTCGCATCCCCAAGGACACGGTCGATCTCGACGCCGAAACCGCCCGCAAAGTGTTGAAGCTCATGGAGCGGCTCGATGACCACGACGACGTGCAGAGCGTGTCGGCCAATTTCAACATCCCCGACGAGGTGATGGCGGAAATCGGCGAAGACTAGTCGTGGTGCTCGATCTTGGGGAAGTAGGTTTTGAAATTGAACTCCGGGCTGTTGTCCACGTCGTGGCAATTCTGACAGCGATGCGGATGGTTGTCGCCCTGCGCGTCCTCTTTGCTCACCGTGATTAACCGCTCGATCGTCGTTTTCAGCGCTTCGTCGGTACCGTTCTCGGCGGCGATGTGCCGCTCGCCCGGCCCGTGGCACGATTCGCAACCCACGTTGATCAAGTTGGGTGTTGCCGCGAAGCTGCGATAGCCGGACTGGTAGGGAAAGAAGTTTTGCGTATCCCAGCCGATGACGTGGCAACTGATGCACTCCGGATCAAAGACCCGCGGCACCGGCAGTTTCACCAGGGTTTGGTAGGCACGGGAGTGCGGGGTCTTCTTCCACTTGTCGTACGAGCCCTCGTGGCACGTCTTACACTGCTCCGAGCCCACGAAGCGACCCAACAGTTCCTGTTTGGGATAGGGCGAAGGGCGCAGCCCCAGCCCCTCGAAACCGACCGCCTTTAGTCCGTCCTGGTAATTGGCCATGAATTGTTGCATGACCGAGAGCGGGGCGGGGTCGGCCTCCGCACGTTTGCTGTCGAATCGTGAATCCAGCGGCACCCGCTGATACCGCGGCTGCGAATCGTTGTAGAACCCCAGCACGATGGCGTCCTCGGTCTTTTCGCCGACTTCGATCAGCAGCGTGTCCGTCCCCTTGATCGTTGGGGCCCTGCCATTGGTGCCCTTGGGCACCCCGGCCGCCCCCCCGGCGGTGACGACGACGTCGAACTGGGGGAATTGCTTGCCCAGCGTTTCCGATTCTTCCATGCTGGCGAAGGCCAACAGCACCATGTGATCGGGCTTTTGTTCCTTGAGCAGTGGCACCAGCGGCGTCAGGGCTTCCACCGGATCGGCGAGCAAAATTTCCGGGTCCTTGAGCTCTTTCTGGTAGCTCTTGCCTAAGACGCCCGTCACCGCGATTTTCATTCCCGCCGCTTCGAGAACGCGATACGGCTGCAACCAATCGCGATCGAACTTGATCAAGCCCACGTTGGCCGAAACGAACGGGCTGGGCGGCTGGCCGGGGTTGGATGCGGTGAACGACAACAAAAAGTCGGCCGGCAGGTGCAGATCGCTTACACCCAACCCGATGGCGCTATAGTTCATATCCCTCAAGGCCGAAACCATGGCCTGAAACTTCAGCTCCGCTTGCCGCCCGCGGCCCTTGGCCAAGCCACCCACGTCGAATGCCAGGCAGGGCCACTTCCAGGTGTCTCTCAGCATCCGCAAGAGCTTGTCGCGGCGGTCCATGCCCCCTTTCATGCGATCCAAGCCCGCACAGCCACAGGGCTCGAAATAGCCCTCCTGGCGACCGGTAATCAGCAGCGCCAATTTCGGCTTGGGCCACGACTGGCCGGGAGCACCGTCGACGTTGAAAATAGGGCCATTCACCGTAACCGCATCGAAGGGCGGACGAGCCTCGCTGCCTTGGCTGTCGGCATGGGCCTCCTCTACCGCTGGCCCTGCTTTCGTCGCACGCGCCACGCTCGGAACCGCCGCGGCACCGGGTCCCGGAAGAGCCTGGGCCGACCGTGTCACCTGGGCGACGACCAGTGCTTTCGCCGGCGGAGGCTCCGGTAAGGCCGAATCACGGAACTCGGGAACCTTGAACGCGATCGAATCGCGCGCGATCGCCTTGTGTCCGGGAGCCGCCACGGGATCCGGTCCGGCCGGCGGCCGAGCTGGCACGGCCAGAGGCTGAGGGGACGCCGCGGGTTCCGCGGTCCGTCGCGCGCGGATGGAAATCGCCTGCGGGAGTGGATCGGCAACGTGCCGTATTTCCCCATTGGCCGGCACCATCCCGTTGCGGAGCGGATTGGCATGGGCCGCTTCCGTGGACTGCGATGGATCGTCGGGTGAAAGCGGATCAGGACGCCGCCACGGAGCCCGGTCCTCACCGGCCTTGGGACGGTCCGTGTTGTCCGCGGCAAGCTGGACGGTTCGCTCTGCGGGGCCCGCGATGTTGGCGGCGCCATTCGCGGGAACCGAATCGGCCATTTTCTCGGCGCCGGAAGCCGGCGACCAGCGCTCCGCAGGTGCGGCTGCGGTCGCGGCCGCGCTGGCAACGGGCAACGGAACCGGGGACAGGGACGGTGGCTCCCGACGCGCGACGGGGGTTGCGCGCACGACCTGCGAAGTTTCCACTGGCACGGCGGCTGGTGTCGAGGCCTCGGTGGCCACTGGCGCCGACGGAGTCGCCGGCGCGGACTGCGCCAGTTCCAACGTCACCGCTGGTGAGGCGGCTTGCGGCGAGCGGTCGGAGACCTCCGACTCTGCGGCCTTCTGTTGTGAACTCGGGCAACCCCCGGCGGCAAGCAAGATCGCCGCGATCATCGCGCTGGCGGCAAATTTCGATTTGGTTCCGTGGAGAGGCATACGGTGCTCAAAAAGTTGAAAAGGCATCGGGGCACGGCGCAGCAAAACGTCTCTACCCGCGGCCACAATTGCCGAAGCTCAGCGGGGCCCATTATCCCTCTACCGCGAACGACACGAACATATGCAACTGGCGTGCCTTGGGATGACTGGTTTCGATCGTGATCTCGCCACATCTGCTTTGCTTGGTGCCCAGAAAGTTGCCCGAGTGACTGCCCTTGGGAATCTGGATAATCAGGGGGGTACAGTACACAGTGCCGCCGGTGAGCGGCTTGCTCGGCCCACACTTCACCCGAAGCACTTCGGGAACGATCTTGCCCAGCGTAAACTTCACCTCCTTGCGAAACGGCCCCCGCGCGATGATTGTCAACGTCTCCTCAAGCCCTGCTTGGCTGCTGACGGTGCCAAGCGTAAGCACGCCCGTTTCTACGTCCCATCCGCGGCCCACGATCGAAATGTCGCTGACAATGGCACCCTGAAGGGGGATCTCGATCGTCGGCCGGGCTTTGAGATTCGTGCTCAGCGAGATTGTCTGACGAATCGGCCCCAGAGGCAAGCCGGGTTTCACCACAATTTTGGTCAGAAATCCACTCCGGGCGTCAATTTCTTCCGCAAGTTGGGGTGCGGTGAGCGGCTGATGGTGGAATTCAAACATCCCCTCGGTAGAACGGCTCAGCCAGGTATACCCCTTGATTTCAAGGCGATCCGGCAAGTAGCAATAGACTCGGGCCTCGGCCGTGGCAGGCTCGCCGGAGGAAACGCGGCCCAATTCGAACGAAGGAGGGGAAACCTGCACACCCGGGGTCAACCGGCCCGTGATCGTCAGCTCCACACGCGGATTGTCCGGGTCGTTGGTCAGAATCGTGGCGCTCTGGCGATATGGGCCCCACTCCCCCTTGGACTTCCACTGCACCGTGACTTTCGCCGATTTGCCCGGCGCGACCACTCGTTGGTTCAACTCGCTGAGCGTGCAACTACAGGAGGTCCCGCCTTTGGTGAGTTCCAAAGGGGCGTTGCCGACATTGGTCAGCAGGAAATCGTGCGCGCCCTCCACGCCCACGTCCATGGCCTTGAAGTCGTAGTCGGCCTGATCGATGGCCACCTTCGGCCGGGTCGACAACTTCGCGGCGGGTTCGGCCACCATGGGCTGAATCTCGTGCGGATCCCAGGGAACGAGGTGAATTCGCAACAGGCTGATGCCCACGCCCCCGAGAATTCCCAAAGCGACCGCCAATCCCATGCCGTGCCAGGCTTTCATGGTGCCCCCACTCCTTCGCCGAGTTGTTTGCGGATTTCCGGGGACAACTTCATGCTCTCATGCGGTGTCACACGGTCCAGTTCCCTCGCGATACCGGCCTCCTGGCGAAACTCCGCGGTTCGGCCCGCCGCTTGCAAGGCCAGCGCCAGCTTGGCCCGATACGGGCCGCTGTTAGGGTAGCGCTCAACAGCCTGCTGATAGCAATCGACGGCCTGTTGCAACTCGCGTGGGCGATGGGTTTTCATGGCAATCTCAAAATAACCGTCGCCGGCCGCAAGCCATGCCGCGCTGGACGCACGGTCCACCTCCAACATCATGGCATTATAGCGTTCGAACTGCCGCTGCCGCCCGTCGTCCGGCTCCGCACGCCACGCTTCGAGGGCCAGAGCGGCCAACAACTCCCGCGGCTTGGCTGCCCAAGGGTCGTCGATCGCGGCCTTCTCCAGCAGCGTCTCGGCACGCATGGGATGCCGGTAGGCTGTCCGCAACGAGGCCTGGCAAGCGAGTACCGGCGCATAGGCGAAGGCGTAACAGGCCAGGGTCAGCAATAGCGACGCGATCAAACCGACCACGGCAAAGGACCGCGGCAATCGCCGCGCTGGGCCATCGCCAACGACTGCCAGGCCCACGGCCAACAACAGCCACAACGATCCAGCCACGCTCGCCACTCCGATGCCGCCCGCCGCCGACAAATCGACCAACAGTGCGGCCACCGCAACGGCCGGTAGAAACGCTGGCAATCGCCCCCGCTGAATCCACCTCCACCACAGGAGTACAACACTAGTCATGATGGGTATAACCATCAGTATCATCACCGGGCTGGGCGGCGAAGAGCTCATCAGTCCGAACAGAATCGAAAGTACAATCCCGAAAGCAGCGCCGCCCAGGACAAAGAAGGGGCGATCCTGCGGTGGAGTCGGCCGGGTGCCACTGCCGGCTTGTTCAGCAGTACGCGACGCAGGGTTGGGCATCTCAGGCGCCGCGCGAAGCGTGGTCGCGGTTCCCAGGCCTTCAGCTTCGCCGCCCATGCGGCATCGCATGGCAACGGCAAAGGTTCCCAGAACGGCGAGAAAGGCCAGCATCGCCGGCGTGCCCGCAGTGGCCCAGATTTCCAGCAGAAAGTTGTGCGGATCGGCCACCTCTTCACTGGCCGCAGGCAATTTGTACCGGGTGTATGCGTTCTGGAAATTGCCCGGTCCGCAACCGACCAGCCAATGGTCGCCAATCATGCGGAGCGTGGACCGCCAGTATTGCAGGCGGAAGCCGAACGACATGGAGGCTCGGTCAAGAATCTCGGAGGTGAATCCACCGCCAGAATGCCCGCGACCACCGCACGACGCCGCGACAACGAAGGCTGCTGTGGACACGACCACAATCGCCGCGGCTACTGCGGCGGGCAGTTTCCAGCCCCGCCGGCGCGACGTCCCGCGGCATGCCAGCCCGGTGGCCAGGACTCCCACCACGACGGCCACGTAGCCGCTGCGGCTCTTGCTCCAGAGCAGGCAGACGGCCAACGGGATGGCGGCGCAAGCCACGGCGATGGCCGTCGACCGATCGAGCCGCCCTCGATACCGCGCAAAGATGCCGATCCCCAAGGCCATGACCAACCACGGCGACAGAAAGGCGGCCAGCGAATTGGTCAGCGCGAAAGTCGCCAATGGCTCGTTGTTCCGCAAGCGGCTCTCGAACAATTGCCGCAGCGGACCCGGTTGGTGTGGGATTCCCAGGTCCCGCAAGGCCCTTTCGGGATCGGCAAAATAATACGCCCGCGTGGCGGGCAGTTCGAAAAACACCTGGTACAGTCCATATCCGGCCACGGCCGCCGCCAAGGCGATCATCACTGCCACCACGGCCCGGCCTTCGCGCTCTGTGGCGATAAACTGGCGGAGCAGGAAGAAGCCCAGCCCCAACGCCAACCACTCGAACAACGTGTTGATCGCCAGCCGTGGGCTATTGGCATGCGCGGCCCAGAGCGCGGACAGCGCCAACAGCGCGACTAGTAACGTCACGGCCGCTTCGGTCCGCGAAAACCACAGCGGGAAATGCGGCCGCCCAATCGCGCCGAGCATCCAAACCACAGCCAGCACGATCCACAGCATCGCCACGGGCAGGCCATCACCGTCGCCGATTGCCCCCTCCGCGGTGAATAGCGGACGGCAGACAAACAGCGCCGTCGCTCCACCCAATAACCACGGGCGGAGGCGGTCCGCGCCCAACGCGGGATCATGAAGGCCCATCATTCCTCCCACCTATCGCTTGCGCCTTCCCGCGGATTCGAGAATTGCAATCAACACCAACATCGATGCTACCAGCAACAGGATGACGCAGGCCCCGGCAGTGTCCACCTCGTGCAGCAGAAAGGCGCCCAGCCCACAGGCCGCGGTGGCCAGATAGATGGTCAGCACGGCCTGGGTTTTGCTGAGCCCCAATTCCACGAGCCGGTGCGAAAAATGGCTCTTGTCGCCGACAAACGGACTGCGGCCGGCGCGGAGTCGAATCGAGATCACGCTTGCCATGTCGTAAAGCGGCACGGCCAGCACGCACAGCGGCGCGAGGATGGCATGTTTGGGAACGTTGTTGCCGGCAAAGGTGGCCATCAGCGTCGACATCGCCAGCAGGTAGCCCACGAAATAGCTGCCGGCGTCGCCCATGAACAGCCGGGCGGGCGGCCGGTTGTGCCAGAGGAAGCCCAGCAGGGCCCCCACGAGCACCAGCAGAAACCCGCCCACGAAAAGCTGCGGCTGATTGGTGCGGGGGTCGGGGGCCAAGAGCATCACGGTGGCCAGCATGCCGGCGGCGATCGTTGCCACTCCGGCCGACAGCCCGTCCATGTTGTCGAGCATGTTGAAGGAATTCACCAGTCCTACGATCCAGACCACGCTCAGCGCGACGGCCAACAGCGGCAGATCGACCGGGAGCGTCATGCGCCAGCCCAACAGCACCATCGCCGAGGCTACGGCGGTCTGCACGGCCAGGCGGATTTTCCAGCCCAGGCCGAAGCGATCGTCCAACAGTCCCAGCACCATCAGCACGGTGCCGCCCGCCAACAGCAGCCAGAGCTTGGGCGATTGCTGCCAAAGGCCCGGCAGATGGGTCTCAATGAACGCCGGCAACCGGATCGCGGCGAAGCCGGAAGCCGCCGGCGGAAGGTGGTGGGCCAAGGGGAGCGACGCCAGGACCACCTGTCCCACGGCAAACGGCCCCACCACCGCCAACCAGATGGCCAGGCCGCCGCCGGTGGGCATCGCCACGGCGTGGATCTTGCGTGGGCCCGGGCGATCCACCAGTCCCCAAGGAATCCCGTAGCGGCGCACTATCCAGGCGGCCGCCCAAGCGGTCAACATCGCCGGCAACAGCGAGCCCAGGATCAACCAGCGCATGGCTTCGGCTCCTGGCGGATCCGCTGGTGCAAGTACGTGCGGCCCTGGAGGAAGAACTGCTGGTAGTCCTCGCGGCGGTAATCCGCGAAAGTCCAAGGCCGGGCTTGCCAACGTTGCTGGCTGTAGGAGAGCGTGATTTCGGCGTAGATCCCCTGCCGCAAATAAATACGGTGGGAGTGGTCCTTGGTCGAGGCCAGCACGAGTTTGGCCAGGCTCAGGTAGCCGGGGTCCAGATTCAACGGCCGCGGTTCGGCGAGTCCCGCCGTCGCGGCATATTCCTCTTCCCAGCGATTGGTGAGGATCTTGACGTCGGGCAGGCCGCTCGGGTCCCAGCGGTATTCGAACAGCCAGAAGATCTTCCGCAGGCCCGGCCCCATTGTCGGCTGGTAGTAGTCGGTCTGGGTAAATTCGAAGGCCGGACTTTCCAGGGCCACGGGTCCCCAGGTCTTTTCGCCCTGCCCCCGGGCCCAATCCAGGGCCGGCTGATAGCGACTGAACGCGGCCAGCAGCAACAGCACAGGAGAAGGGGAACCGATTTCGCCCATCGGCGGGTGACCGGGGTGGTGCGGAGTTGGAAGAAAACCGAACGGGCAGCGGCGAAAACCGGCAATCCGGCGTCCGGCAGGTGTCGCTATGGTCCTATTTTAACACAGACCGCGACTGGTGATAACGGGCCGTGGTTGTGGGAGTCGAACCCCGGCGCCATCACTTCTTCGCCGGCGACTCGGCCTCTTCGGTCACCGTGACGGTGGTCATCACGTCGCCCTGGCGGACGGCGTTGACCACGTCCTGCCCCTCGATCACCTGGCCGAAGACGGTGTGCTTGCCGTCCAGCCACGGGCAGGCCACGTGGGTGATGAAGAACTGCGAGCCGTTGGTGTTGGGGCCGGCATTGGCCATCGAGAGCATGCCCGGCCCGGAGTGCTTCAGCTTGGGACTGAACTCGTCCTCGAAGGTGTAGCCCGGTCCGCCGCGGCCGTCGCCCTGGGGGCAACCGCCCTGGATCATGAAGTCGGCGATCACGCGGTGAAACTTCAGGCCGTTGTAGAAACCCTTGGCAACCAGTTTTTCGAAGTTGGCGCAGGTTTTCGGGGTCTCGGCGTCGAAGAGCTTGATGCGGATCGCGCCCCGCTTGGTGGCAATCGTGGCAACCTTCATGAAGAAGTCTTTCGCTGTGAGAGGATTGTAGGGTGCGTGCTTGCACGCACGCGTTAAATACGACCGCCGGTGCGTGCGAGCACGCACCCTACGTTGACTTTCAAGAGGGGTTCCGTGACGTGAAACGCTGACCCGTGGCGCGCTCCTGGCGAATCGCGTCGGCGATGGTCTCCACGGCGCCCGCCATGGCGATCATCTCCGCCTTGGGCTCCCAGCGCCACTTGATCTCGAACTGGCCCTGTTTCAAGCCGCGTTCGCCGATCACCACGCGGAGCGGAATGCCCAACAGGTCGGCGTCCTTGAACTTCACGCCCGCCCGGACGTCACGATCATCCAGCAACACGTCGACGCCGGCCGCGGCCAGATCGTCGTGGAGTTTTTCCGCCGCTTCCCTGCTCGCCGCGTCGGCCACGTTGACCGGCGCCACCAGCACCTCGTAGGGCGCCAAGGCAACCGGCCAGAGGATGCCGTTGGCGTCGTTGTTGGTCTCGATCAGCCCGGCGACGATGCGATTGATGCCGATCCCGTAGCAGCCCATGATGATCGGCCGCAATTGCTCCTGAGCGTCGAGGAAGCGGGCCGAGAGAGCTTCGGAATACTTGGTGCCGAGTTTGAACACGTGGCCCACCTCGATGGCGTGCCGCATGGCGACTTTGGAGCTGCACCGCGGACAGGGATCGCCGTCCTGGGCGTTGCGAAGGTCGGCGACACTGTCGATCTTGAAGTCGCGGCCCACGTTCACGCCCGAGAGGTGCGTGTCGGCCTGGTTGGCGCCGGCGACCGCATTGACTAGGTACTCGACGTCGCGGTCGGCGTAGAGGGGAATCTTCTCCTTCATCCCCACCGGCCCGGCGAAGCCCACCGGGGCGCCGGTGACCTTCAAGATTACCGCCGCATCGGCCAGGGCCAGCTTTTGCGCCTTGGCCGCACGGCGGATCTTGTTCTCGTTGGCCTCGTGGTCGCCGCGCAGCAGCACCGCGATGGGCTGACCGTCGGCGGTGTAGATCAAGGTCTTGATCATCTCCTCGGGCTTGACCTTCAAGAATCGGCTCACCTGTTCGATGGTGGTCACGCCCGGCGTGGCCACCGCTTCGAGGTCTTGGGCCAGCGGCCGCAAGAGGCTGCCGGCACGGGCGCCGATCTCGGCTTTCTCCAGGTTGGCCGCATAGCCGCAGTCCTTGCAATGCACGATCACGTCTTCGCCGTTCTCGGCGGGGATCATGAATTCGTGGCTGGCGTCGCCGCCGATGGGGCCGCTTTCCGCCTCCACGCTCAGGTAGGTCAAGCCACAGCGGCTGAAGATCCGGCAATAAGCGGCAAACATCTTTTCGTAGCTTTTGCCCAGCGCTTCCACGGAAGTGTCGAAGCTGTAGCCGTCTTTCATGAGGAATTCGCTGGTCCGCAACACGCCGAACCGCGGCCGCTCTTCGTTGCGGAACTTGGTCTGCACCTGGTACAGCGTGATCGGCATCTGCCGGTAGCTGGAAATGAACTTGGAAACCAGGTCGGTCACCACTTCCTCGTGCGTCGGGCCCAGCGCCATCTGGACCTTGCGGTTCTGCCGCCGCACCTCGAACTTGATCAGCACGTCGCCGAAGGCGTCGACCCGCCCGGTCTGCTCCCACAGCGTGATCGGGGTCAGGGCCGGCATGAGGATCTCGACCGCCCCCGCGGCATCCATCTCCTCGCGCACAATCCGCTCGGCCTTGGCCAGCGCCCGCAGCCCCAACGGCAAATAGCTATAGGCCCCGGCCATCACCTGCTGGATCAATCCGGCGCGGAGCATCAGCACGTGGCTAGGGATTTCCGCCCCTTCGGGCGTTTCCTTCATGGTGGGGATCAGCGTTTGAGTCCAGCGCATGTTTGGAGGGGTCGGGGGCTAGGGGTTCAGGGATCAGGGAACCCGTTATTCTAGGCCATTGGCGACCGATTGAGCAAGGGGGCCGCCACCCGGGTTGGGTAGGACCGCCCCTTGTGGAGGATTCGCCAGTGACCTACAATCAGAGACTTGTTCCAGTTCCGTTTCCACGTCCCAGAGAGTTGCCCATGTCGCGGCGTTATGTCAGCCAGCTCGGCCACCAGGAGTCGGTCAACCAGGTCTTCCAGGCCTCGGACAAACAATTGCGGCCGAATCGAAATGGCAACCTCTATTTGCAGATGGAACTCTCCGACCGTTCCGGATGGATCAGTGCCCGGATGTGGAATGCCTCGGAAGTCATCTATAGCTCGTTCGAGAACGGCGACTATTTGCAGGTCGAGGGCACCACGCAGCTCTTTCAGGGAGCGATGCAACTGATCGTCAGCCGGCTTTCCAAGGTCGATGCCGGGGAGGTCCAGGAAGACGATTTCACGCCGCTTCCGCCGGTCGAAGTCGATAAGCTTTGGGTGCGGTTGGGCGAGTTGTTGCGCAGCATGACCAATCCGCAGTTGTCGAACCTCGCCGAGTGCTTCCTCATCGACGAAGAATTGATGGAGAAGTTCTGCCGCGCGCCGGCCGGGATTAAAAACCATCATGCCTATCGCGGCGGCTTGCTGGAACACATCGTGGGCCTGATGGAGGTGATCGCCCGCATCGCGCCCTGTTATCCGCAGATCGACCGCGATCTGCTGTTGATGGGCGCGCTCTTGCACGACATCGGCAAGGTCAACGAGTTGAGCTATGAGCGAGAGTTGGCCTACACCGACGAGGGGCAACTGATCGGCCACCTGGTGATGGCCGTGAGCATGCTGGAGCGCAAGGTCCAGGAGGCGGAAAAGCTCTCCGGCGACCATTTCCCCGGGGAAACGCTGCTGCGGCTGAAGCACATGATCGTCAGCCATCACGGGGAATACGAGTATGGCAGCCCGAAGCTGCCGATGACCGTCGAGGCCGTGGCCCTCTTCTGCCTGGACAATCTGGACGCGAAGATCCACACCTTCCAGCAGCAGTTGCGCGACGATCCCAACATCGGCAGCCGCTGGACGCATTTTAATCCGAATCTCGGCCGCAAGCTGTTCAAGGGCGGCGACGGCGTTGCCAAGGATGAAGGATGAAGTCGGCAGTGACCGGTTTACCTCTGCTAAATGTCATGGCCACCGCTTGCGGTTTCGCCAGGGATGAAGAATGAAGATGGAGATATCCCCAACAGAACCGGAATCGTTGGCCGCGGCGATCCTGGCCTTGGTCCGCCGGCCCAACTACAAACCCATCAAGCCGCGGATCATCGCCCAGCAGTTGCGGGTGCCGCACGACCAGGCGGTCGAGGTCAAGCGGGCCGTCAAGCGGCTGGTTCGCGAGGGCCAGTTGCAATACGAGAGCAATCACCTGGTCCGCGCGGCGACCCCGCTCAAGCAGGGCTCGAATCGCGTGTTGGGCGTGTTTCGCCGCGCCCAAGGCGGCTTCGGCTTCGTCCGTCCCAGCAATGCCTCGGCCGGGCAGCCCGGTGGGGGCACGGGCCCCGCTCCCGACATTTATGTGGCCGCCGGCGACAGCCGTGATGCGGCCAGCGGCGACGTGGTGTTGGTTCACGTCACCTCGGCGACCGGCCGTGGCGGGAAAGGCCCCGCGGGCGAAATCGTGGAGATCGTGGAGCGCGAGTCGCATGCCTTCGTGGGCACCTATTTCGAGAGCGAGGGGATGGCCTTCGCGCAGGTCGACGGCACCGTCTTCGCCAAGCCGATTTACGTCGGCGACCCCGGAGCCAAGGGCGCCCGGGCCGATGATAAAGTGGTGATCGAGATGGTCCGCTTCCCTTCGCCGCTGCGCGACGGAGAAGGCGTGATCACCGAAGTGCTCGGCCCGCGCGGACAGCCGGGCGTCGACACGCTCTCGATCATCCGCGAGTTCCATCTGCCCGAGAAGTTCGCCGCCGATGCCCTGGAAGAGGCCCGCCTGGCGGCCGACGCCTTCACCGAATCGATTCCTGAAGGGCGGCTGGATTTGACCGGCGAGACCATCATCACCATCGATCCTATCGACGCCCGCGACTTCGACGACGCCATCTCCTTGGAACGGCTGCCCAGCGGTAATTGGAAGCTGGGCGTGCACATCGCCGACGTCTCGCACTTCGTCGTACCCAAGACGGCCCTCGATCGCGAGGCCCGCGAGCGCGGCACCAGCATCTACCTGCCCGACCGCGTGATCCCCATGCTGCCGGAGATCGTTTCCAACGGGTTGGCCAGCCTGCAACCCGGCAAGGTGCGCTATACCAAGTCGGTGTTCATCGAGTTCTCGCCCGAAGGAACGCCGCTTGATAGCGAGTTCTTCAACTCCGCCATCGCCAGCAGCAAGCGGCTCACGTACGAACAGGTCGACGAGTTCCTCGCCGATCGCGAGGCGTGGCGGCGGAAGCTGGGGGCGAAGGTCCACGAGCTATTGGGCCGCATGCACGAGTTGGCAATGGTGCTACGGCGCCGCCGCCGCGAGCGCGGAGCCCTGGAACTCTCGATGCGGGAGGTGAAGGTGGATCTCGACCCGCACGGCCGGGTGGCCGGCGCGCATGTGGTCGAAAACACCGAGAGCCACCAGATCATCGAAGCCTTCATGCTCGCCGCCAACGAAGCGGTGGCCGTGATGCTGCACGACCGCGAACTGCCGTTTCTGCGGCGGGTCCACAAGGCGCCGGACGAACGCAAGCTGCTGGCGCTGACCGAGTTCATCAACGACCTGGGATTCCAGGTGGGGAGCCTGCAAAACCGTTTTGCGCTGCAAAAGCTGCTCGAGGAAGTCGCCGGCAAGCCCGAGCAACAGGCCGTCAATTACTCGGTCTTGCGCTCGCTGCAACGGGCGGTCTACAGTCCCGAGGAAGAAGGCCACTTCGCCCTCGCCAGCGACACCTATTGCCATTTCACCTCGCCCATCCGCCGCTACCCCGACCTGACCATCCATCGCCTGCTGACCGCCATTCTGGCCGGGCGCAAACCGGCCATGGACTTCGACGAACTGGTCGTCCTCGGCGAGCACTGCTCTGAGTTGGAACAGCGGGCGGAAGTGGCCGAACGCGAGCTCACCAAAACCAAGCTGATGGCCTACATGAGCCAGCGAATCGGCGAGGAATTGGAAGGCGTGATCACCGGCGTGGAGAGCTTCGGCCTGTTCGTGCAAGGGCTGCAAGTGCCTGCCGAAGGGTTCGTGCCGATCATCACCTTGACCGACGACTTCTACCAATTCGATCGCAAGAGCCATACCCTTTCCGGCCGCCGCGAGGGGAACGTGTATCGGCTCGGCGACCTGATGCGGGTGGTGGTGTCGCGGGTGGACCTGGAGCGCCGCGAGATGGATTTCCGGCCGGTGGGCCACCAGACCCGCCCGGCCCCGCAGCCGGTCGATCTCGGCTTCCGCCGGCGACCCAAGGCCAAGGCGAAGACGGCCAAAGCCGCGCGCCGCCCGGCCGCGCGGAAGAAGAAAGCCCGGCGGCCGAAGAAGTGAGCCCTTTGCGAGTGGACGGAAAGCGGAAGGACTAGGGATTGGAACGATTCGTCCTTTTTTCCGCCCACCGTTCACTCAGTTTTGGCTCGGCGCGAGACTCGCTGCATTGGGCGAGCGCAGTTCGAAGAACTTCGGCAGCGAAATCACCAACACGTCGGGCTCCTCGAAACGCCGCAAATCGACCACGGCCTTCTTAATGCCCAATTGGAGCCAGCCCTGCACCAGTCCGGCGAACGGCGGATGGGTGCGGAGCCGAGTGCGGGAGAATACGTGGATCACCTCACCCTGGGCGGAATTCTCCCTGAGGAATTGTTCGGCCCTTTCCCGCCGCGACCAGAACATCACGGCCAGCTCGCGCTCGCCGCCCACCTCGATCAGCGCAACCTCGCGCTGCGGACGGAAAATAATGAACCAGTCGTCGCAAGGAATCGTTAGTTTCTCGTCGGGCATGAAGTCACCTTGGTGGACTCCCCTCGCCCGCTCGCGAGAGATGGGCAGGGGGTGAGGGTGCGCCGTCGTCACAGCACGAAATTTCCCTTGGACAGCCCCTAACGCATTACATCATGCATGATAACCTCGATCCGGCGCGCATTTCAACGGTTGGTCATGCCGATTTCTTTCCCACCGGCGTCCGGCTCGTCTTCGTCGTCGTGCACCATGCGGATCGCCGGCGTATCGAGGTCGTCGAACTGGCCGCGTCGAACCGACCAGATGAAGGCGGCCACTCCCGCCGCCGCCATCACCGCGGCCAGCGGCAACACCACGTAAATCACGCTCATGGCCGCCCTCCGAAGGTTCGCACTGCGTAGCTCAGCCCCAGCACCGTGAATGAGCTGATCGGCATCAGGATCGCCGCCCAAAGCGGGCTGATGCGGCCGGCCATGGCCAAGCTGCCGACAATCGCATTATAGCAGAGCGAGGCGATCAGGCAGCGGTGGATCGCCCGCAGTGTGCTGCGGGCGGCGTGAATCAACTCCACGATGGGCATCAGTCCCGGCCGGTCGAGATAAACCGTTGCGGCGGCCAGGCTCGCCTCGGCGCCGCCGTGGACGGCGATGCCCACACTGGCCGCCGAAAGCGCGGCCGCATCGTTGACCCCGTCGCCCACCATCACCACCGGTCCGCTTTGCGCGGCCTGCCGCACGCAGATCACTTTCTCCTCGGGCGAGAGTCCGCCGAGGGCGTCTGGACCGCTGAGCCCCAGCCGCGCTGCCACCGCCGCAACCACGTCGGCATGATCGCCGGAAAGGATTCGCACCTGCCAGCCGAGTTTCCCCAGCAATGTCAGGGCCTGCGGCGACTCGTCACGGATCGGATCGTCCAGTCCCACGACCGCCGCCACGCACCCATCGACGGCCACCAGCACGGGCGTCGCCGCGGACGCGATGATCTCGCTTTCTGCAGCGGCCAGCGGCGGCGCGATCGACGCGCCGCAAGCGCGGACGAACTTCGGCGAGCCGACGACCAGCGAGCGCCCCTCGACCGTCCCCTGGATACCGCCGCCCAGCGTCTGTTGCACATCGCTTACACATAGGCTCGAACCAAGCGGCGCTGAGCGATTCGAGGACGTCGGCGTTTCCTCTCCCCTCTCCCCTCGCGGGAGAGGGGCCGGGGGTGAGGGATGGTCCAGAAATCGCCCGGCCACGAGCCATTTCTCCCCCTCACCCTGACCCTCTCCCGCCAGAGGAGAGGGGATAGCGTCGCGCGACGCCACCAGGGCCTGCGCGATGGGGTGCGCGGAATGCCGCTCCAAGGCGGCCACAAGCGGTCGCACCGCTTGGTCGCCGGTCCACGTCACGACCGCGAGGCGGCCCGCCGTGATGGTGCCCGTCTTATCCAGGAACATCGTGCCGCCGTGGCTGAGCAGTTCCAATGCCTCGCCGCCCTTGATGAGGATGTGCCGCCGGGCGGCGCGTCCCAGGGCGATCGTCACCGCCAGCGGCGTGGCCAGTCCCAGCGCGCAAGGGCAAGTGACGATCAATAGCGCCACGGCGTTGTCGATCGCCCGCGACGGTTCGAGCCACAGCCACACTGCGAACGTGATCGTCGCCGCGATCAACATCACGCGAACAAAGTGGCCGGCCACGCGATCGGCGAACTGCACGATCGGCGCGCGGCTGCGGCTGTGCTGCTCGACCAGACGCATCAGCTTGCCGACGCGGGTGTGCTCGCCGACCGCTTCCACCCGCACCAGCAGCCGGGCCGAGAGATTGACGGTGCCGGCGTGCACGACGTCGCCGGGTGCGACGGCCGCCGGCCGCGATTCGCCGGTCAATAGCGCCTGGTCGACAGCCGATTGCCCTTCGCAGACCGTGCCGTCGGCCGCCACCGATTCGCCCGCCCGCACTTCCACCACGTCGCCCGGGCGAACCGCCTCGATCGGCACTTCCACGATGCGGTCCCCCTCCAAACGCCGCGCGAAGGTGGGCGTGAGCGAGAACAGTAGTTCCAGCGAGTCGTTGGCCCAGCATTGCTGCCGCCGTTGCAGCCATCGGCCCACCAACAACAGCAGCACCAGAATCGTCAGCGAGTCGAAGTAGATCTCTCCCCGGCCGACGATCGCGTTGAGCGTGCCGGCCAGCCCGCCTGAGAGCAACCCCAGGGCGATGGGCACTTCCAGATGTGCGGTCCGGGTGCGCAGCGCGGCCCACGCGCCGCGAAAGAATATACTGCCCGGCCACGCCAGGGCAATCACTCCGAAGAGCATACTCGCAAAGCGAAAGAGCTGCGAATACTGGGCCTCGATCCCCGTAAACACTCCGCCATACAGTGCGAACGAAAGCGTCATCACGTTGCCCGCACAGGCTCCCGCCACGCCGATGCGAATCAGAAAACGGTGGTCCTCCTGCCGGCGCAGCGTGCGGGCCTTGACGTCCTTGGCCGGGTGCGGCGGATAACCCAGCGAATCCAGCATCCGCGCGATCTGAGAAAGCCGCACCTGCGATTCGTCCCAGCGTATTTGCACCAGCGCGCGGCGAATGTCCAGCCGCGATTCGATCACCCCGGGCAACACGCGGGGAAGCTTCTCCACCAACCATACGCAGGCCGCGCAGTGGACGCCTTCGAGGTAAAACTCCACCGTCTGCGAACCATCCGCCAGCGGCTGGTAATACAACTGCCGAAAAACCGGATCGTCGTACTCCTGATACTTGCGCTGCGTGGTACGCGCAGGGCGGGCCGCCACGTCCGTCTCTTCCCGCACGCGGTAGAAGCGGTCCAGCCCACAACGATGGATCACTTCATAGACCGTCCGGCAACCATGGCAGCAGAACTGCAGCGACTCGCCCGCCTTCACCAGTCCCGCCGGCACCGGCAACCCGCAATGGGCGCAAATCACCGCGGCGCGCGGGGACGGAATTCCCTCCGGCTCGACTTTTCTCGCGGCGTCAATCGCCATGGTGCCGGCAACAGGAAGGAGTCGTTTCACCGAGGGCCTGCACCTGGCGGATGGCATCGGCCGTGCGGGCCGCATCGACGGGTCGCAAGGCTTCGACGGTCGCCGAGGTCCGCCGCACCAGGGTGAACACGCCAAGCAGCACAATGAGAACGGCCGTAACCAGCGGAATCCGCCGGCCCAGCGTCCCGGTGAGGGTCTGCACCCCAATCCCCAAGGAGACCAGGATCGGCAGCGTACCCAACCAGAACGCCGCCATCACCAACGTTCCGCGGAGCGGGTTTCCCGCGCTGGCCGCCGCCAGGGCGAACAAGTACAGCCAGCCGCACGGCAGAAGCGCCGTCAGCAACCCCATCGTCAGTGCGCGGGGTAACGGGCGCAGGGCAAACGCCGCCCGTTGGCCCGCGACGATCAAACCACGAAGCAAGCCCGGCAAAGGCAGCAGTGGCAACCGTACGCCGCTCGCGCGCAGCACCGCGGCGATGCCCACGGCCAACATCAGGACCCCCGCCAACAGTTCGGCCGCACGGTACATACCGATCCGCGCCGCGCCCAGATCCATGGCCGCTCCGATCGAGCCGCAGATGGCCCCCGCCAGCGCGTAGGTGACCAGCCGTCCGCCATGATAGGCGACGTGCAGCGCCGCCCGGGCCGACCATGTCCGGCTGCCGGTATCACCCACGGCAAACGCCACCAACGGGCCGCACATTCCCGCACAATGCAAGCTGCCGACCAGGCTGGCCACCAGGACCGCCGCAAGATAAGCCATTTCATTTCACCGGGCGTTGTTCGCTGTAGGTCAACATTTCCGAGCCGCGACGGACCACCAGCCGAAATTCCCAAAGCCCTTTGCGGCGTAAGCGTAGGGTGGTTTCGTAGACGCCCGATCCCTGCGACTCCATCACCCCCGCAAGCCGCTCGTCGGCCCGGACGTGGGCGAAGGCGATCACGTCGATGATCGCTCCCTCCAACGGCTTGCCCGCGCGGTCGCTCAGCCGGCAACTCACAGTGCGCTGGCCCAGCGGGCTTGTGGAACTACCCACAGCGATGGCGACCGTCCAACCGAGGCGGGCGTTTTCCCGCTGCTGCGCGGCGATGTCGTCCCAATGCAGGGCTTTTTGATAATAGTCCGGCTCGACGGCGAACGAACGGTCGCGGGTGGCCACATAGACCATCACCAGCACCGCCAGGACATGCCCCGCGAGCAAGGCCACGATCATGAGCGGCCAGAGCAGATGCCGCTTGGGCTCCGTGGTGGCGGCGTCGGAGGATGCTGGGGCGTCAGTCACGATTGAGGGACCTTGCAATCAAAACTCCCCTCGCCCGCTGACCATGCTTCGCACGGTGCCCGGCGAGGGGCAGGGGGTGAGGGCATCGGGGTTCATTGCGGACCAAGCAGGCGATAAGAACGCTCCTGACAATACTCGTGGCCATCGGAAATCCGTAGCGGCAGATCCAACTGGCCGTTGCGAAACGCTGAGGCCGCAACCGTAATCAACAGCGCCGCGGTGCGAGATTGGCCGGCAGCCACCGGAATCGGATTCTCGGTCGCCGTGATTCGCGCCGGGAAATTGCCGGCAATTTCGATCCGGTAAGCCGCGTCGGCGCGGCCGCGGTTCGTGATGCGGACGCGGACCTGGTTGGTGATTTCGCCGGGGGCGAGTTGGGTAAAGGGCGCGCCCAAGCCGCGCAACAAAATTACGTCGGCCGACTTCTTCCGCACCAGCGCCACGGTCAACACGGAGACCAGCACCAACAGGATCGCCGGATAGAGGACCACCCGTGGCCGCAGCAGCCGTGCCGGCGTGCCCTCGATGCGGGCTTGGGAACTGAAGCGAATCAGGCCGCGGGGCTTGCCCAGCCGATCCATGACCTGGTCGCAGGCGTCGATGCATTGCGTACAGGCGACACACTCCATTTGCAGGCCGTCGCGGATGTCGATCCCGGTCGGACAGGTATCGGTACACAGGCCGCAGTCGATGCAATCGCCCAGCCCGCCCGCTTCAGCCTGGCGGCTGCGTTTGCCGCGCGGTTCGCCGCGGCGGCGATCGTAACTCACGATCAGCGAATCGCGATCGAGCATCACCGACTGAAAGCGGCCATAAGGGCAGGCCACGATGCAGGTCTGCTCGCGGAAATAGCTGAAATCGAACAGCATCAGACCGGTCACCCCGAGCATGATCAGAAACGAGACCGGATGATCGACGGGCGAGCTGCGGACCCAACGGGCCAATGCCTCCACGCCCACAAAGTAGGCCAGAAAGGTGTGGGCCAGGTAGATCGAAATCACCACGTACAGGGCATACTTGATCGCAGTCCGGGCCGGGGTCGATCGCTTGCCGGGCCGATGCCCCGCGGCGGGCCGCCCGTCCAATAGCCGTTCCAACGGCCGATACACGAATTCCAGGTACACCGTCTGCGGGCACATCCAACCGCACCACACCCGGCCCAAGAGCGCGGTGGCCAGGCAGATCCCCACGATCAAGGTCACCAATAGCAGCGCCAGGAGCATCGTGTCGGTGGGCAGAAAAGTGAATCCGAATAGCGTGAATTCGCGCGCGGCGACGTCGAGCAGGATGGCCGGTTTGCCGCGGATGGGGATATAGGGAAGCAGTGTGAAGATCGCGATCAGCACACACGCCAGCAGCCGCCGCGAGCGAAAAAAACGCCCCGGAGAAAGCCGGGGACGAAGCCAGCGGCGCGATCCGTCCTCGTGCAGCGTGGAGAGAATCCGCGATTCGGCGATTGGCGGCCCATCTCTCACGTCTTCGCTCCATGGGCAGCCGGCGGCGCCGCCGCGGGAGCCGGCGGAGCCTTCGGCCAGGCCGGAATCAGCTCTCCTTCGTGTCCGCGAGGCCCGGGCAGATTCTTGCCGCGCAGGTTCGCCACGAAGGCCGCGACCAGCACAATCTCGTTAGGGTGCAGCCGATTCCGCCAGGCGGGCATGCTCCCGCCCGCCGCGCCGTTCTCGATCACCTTGGGAATGTCGCCCAGCTTTTGCACGTTCTTGTAATAGTCGTCGGTCAGATTGGGGCCGATCATGCCGCTCCCGTCGGCGCCATGACACGACTTGCAGTTGGCGGCGAACACCGACGCCCCCACGGCCAGCCAGTCCGGCTTGTTCATGTACAACAGCAGCGTCGGCTCATCGGCTTTCAGCACGCCGATTTCGGCAAACCGCAGCTTCAGGTCATCGGACACCGCCGCCTGATACGAGTCCGACAAGGTCCAGCCAGCCGTGCCCACGTGGAAGAACAGGAAATACACGATGCTGAACAACACCGTGGCGAGATACAACAAGCGCCACCAGCCCGGGCAGGGGTTGTCGTATTCGCGGATCCCGTCGTACTCGTGGTCCAGCAACTGATCGTTGGCCATGGCATCGATCCTCAGTTCTCGTCATCCAACCACAAACGGGATTCGGCCTCGATCTGTTCGCGCGGCCGGCTATAGGCCCAGATTACGACCGCCACGAAAGCGACCAACCCGATCACCAGCGCGATCATCCCAAACACGTTCGCACCCACCGCGGTCAACAGCCCTTTGAGCCCCATCAGCGTTTTCCCGGATTCTCAACCGTCCAACATTCACCGTTCACCGGGCACCCGTCTGCGGCGGCGGAGCGAACAGATCCCTTCCCAGCCGATCCACGTACGCGATCAGCGCCACGACTTCCCGCTCGTCGAGTTGCGCCGGTCCCTTGTCGTCGGCGATCTTCTTCGCAATCTGAGCGGCCTGCCGCCGCGCTGCGGCGGCGCCCTGCCGGATCTCATCGTCGCTGTAGGGCACGCCCAACGTGCGCATCGCGGCCATCCGCCGCGGAATCACGTCGAAGTCGATGCGGTTTTCCAATAGCCAGGCAAAACGGGGCATGATCGATCCCGGCGTGATATTGTTTGGATCCTGGAAATGGCGCACGTGCCACAAGGCCGACTGTTTGCCGCCCTCCCGCGCCAAGTCCGGCCCGATCCGCCGCGAACCCCACTGGAAGGGATGATCGAAAACCGACTCGCCCGGCTTGCTGTACTCGCCATAGCGCTTGGTCTCCGCCAGAATCGGCCGAATCATCTGCGAGTGGCAATTGTAGCACCCCTCGGCCAGATAGACGTCGCGGCCCATCAACTCCAGCGGCGTGTAGGGCCGCACCGATGCGATGGTGGGAATATTCGAACTGATCACGAACAGCGGCACGATCTCGAACAGCGACGCCACCACCACCGCCAGGGCCATCCACAGCGTAAACCGCAGCGGCAGCCCTTCCCAACGCCGGTGCCACCATCCCTGCGACCAGACGTCGAGCTTGTGCGCCAGTTCGGCCACCGGCGCCCCGCTGAGCCGCGACTCAGGCCGGGCCGGTTCGGCGTAGTCGCCCCGCAGGGCCGCCGCCTCGTGGACCGGCTCATCGTAGCGCGCCGGCCGAGCCGCCATGGTCTTCAGGCAATTGACGGCCAGCAGCACGGCGCCGGACAGGTACAGCGTGCCCCCCAACACCCGCAGCCAGTACATGGGCATCAACACCAACAACGTATCCACGAAATCGGGATAGGCCAGGTTGCCGCCGCTGTCGATGGCCCGCCACATCAGCCCTTGCGTCAGGCCAGCCACGTAGATCGGGACGATATACAACAGGATGCCGATCGTGGCGATCCAGAAATGGGTGTTGGCCAGCTTCTTGCTCCACAAGGGCGCCTGGAACATCCGCGGCAGCAGCCAGTAGAGCATGCCGAAGGTCATGAAGCCCACCCAACCCAGCGTGCCGCTGTGGACGTGGGCGATCGTCCAGTCGGTATAGTGCGACAGGGCGTTGACTTCCTTGACCGAGAGCATGGGCCCTTCAAAGGTGGACATGCCGTAGAAAGTGATGCCCACCACGAAGAATTTCAGGATCGGATCGGCTGTCACCTTGGACCAGGCGCCGCGGAGCGTGAGCAGGCCGTTGAGCATCCCGCCCCACGACGGCATCCACAACATCACCGAGAAAAGCATGCCCAACGTCGAAGCCCACTCAGGCAACGACGTGTAGTGCAGATGGTGCGGGCCGGCCCAGATATAAATGAATACCAACGACCAGAAGTGCACGATGCTCAAGCGGTACGAATAGACCGGCCGGGCGGCCGCCTTAGGCAAATAGTAATACATAATCCCCAAGAACGGCGTAGTGAGCATGAAGCCCACCGCGTTGTGCCCATACCACCACTGGATGAAGGCGTCTTGCACTCCCGCATAGACCGGGTAACTTTTCATCGGCCCGACGGGAAGTTCCAGGCTGTTGAAGATGTGCAGGATGGGAATCACCACCACCGTCGAGATGTAGAACCACAGGGCCACATACATGTGCCGTTCGCGGCGGCGGACGAGGGTGCCGAAAAAATTGATCGCAAACGCCACCCACACCACCGCAATCGAAATATCGATCGGCCATTCCAACTCGGCATATTCCTTGCCGCTGGTGTAGCCAAGGGGCAACGACAGGGCGGCGCCGACGATGATCAACTGCCAACCCCAGAAGTGGAACCAACTGAGGAAGTCGCTAAAGATCCGCGTCTTGCACAGCCGCTGCGTGGAGTGGTAAATGGCCGCGAACACCGCATTGCCGGCGAAGGCGAAGATCGCCGCGTTGGTGTGCAGGGGCCGCAACCGCCCGAAATGAGCGATCGGCAGCCCCAGGCTCAGGGAGGGCAGGACCAACTCCAGTGCCACGATCAGGCCCACCAGCATCGCCACCACGCCCCAAAGGATGGTTGCCAGCAGGAACGCCCGTACGATGGCATCGTTATAAACGAACTTCTCCAGAGGCCCCGCCATGTCGGCCGGCGCTGCCGAGATGCCGATACTGCCCGGACTTGCACTGCTGTCGGACGTCACTTCCGAACTCCTTCTCGTGGTGTGATTCCAATGCGATGCGAATGTGCCGGTCCCCGCCGGCCGTATTTTTCAACCCGTTGATGGAAAATTGATTGTGGCGTAGCCGTCTATGGGCGTCAAGAGATCGGCAGCGATGCATGACGAGAGCTGCAAACTTCACGTCGTGGAACGGAATTTATTCCGTTCCCTTTTCTTTGTTCCGCCAGCGGAATGAATTCCGTTACCCGTAGGGCTGTCCCGGTCTCGGCTTTGCCGTTCTCCTGCGGCCACGCGCGCTGAGCCCCGCTGACTGCGAACGCCGATCATTCTGGTTTCGATAAGATGCGTCGACAAGCTGTTTCCGGTGCAGTAGCCCAATTGGAGAGAATGAGAGGTTAGAAGTGGAAGCCTCTCCTCCGCCATTTCACCGACGGGGCTTCGGCCGCCACGTTCGCGCGCGGCCGCAGTAAGTTCGATGTCATCATCTCCCTGCCGACTGCCTGCGGCCGATCACCCCTGCCGACATCATTCATCGCCCGGCGACGGGGGGGCGTGCGGAAAAAGCGGAAAGCTAAGATAAGGTTTCTCGGGCTTGTCGGCCGACATACTAACTGGTAAATTCGGCATTGTTGATTCAATCCTACCTGAAGAGGCACTGTTAGCATGCCCTTTGGTGGGGTTAGGTAGATCGCGAGACCATTGAGGCAGGCCTGGCGTGTCAGGCCGGCAAGAATCGTCCGGTTTTAAGGCGCCGTCGCCAAGCGGCTAAGGCAGCGGATTGCAAATCCGCCATCCCCGGTTCGAATCCGGGCGGCGCCTCTTTTCGCCAACTCCCGCCAAGGGCTGTTGGCCTTCGCCATGTGCTGACAGGCTAAGGGTTTGCGGCGTATCATCCGCCGCCGACCCCTCTTTGATCCCTCCACTACCATGCGGGGGATTTTTCGCCACCGCAAGCCACCCCAAGCCGTTTGCGCGCTCCTCCTTTTGCTCTCCTGTTAAGACGGATTCTAAATTCGTAATATCCTCCCGCCCCTCCATTGCGATGGGCGACGTACAAACGGCTGTGCGGTCTTTGCCCCACAACCCGGTTTGCGGGGAATCGTCGGTACCGGTCCGGCGTAGCTCTTGGGCTTCCGATTCTTTTTTTTCGGGGGCAGGGGTTGCCGCTGGTAGAGTGTCCAAGGCACCTTGCAGGTCATGCAGCCGCGTATGAGCGTATCGCCCGATGGTCAAATTCGGGGTACTGTGCCGGGCCAAAACTTGGGCCGTCTTGACGGATGCCCCGCCGGCCACAATCCCCGAAATGTACGTGTGCCGGGTGGAGTGGAAGTCGGCCACCTCACCCGCCGCGTTTTCGTACACCAGAAAACCGGATTTCCCCCGCTCGGTCCGGCCCTCATCCGTGCCGGCCTCTTCAATCCACGCCTCTCGCGCCAACGCCATATCCGATCGCACCATCCGGGCCGTGTCGCCGGGCAACCGGGCAAACAGCCGTTGCCCTTGGGGCTTGTCGGCCAACCAAGGCCGCAACAGGTCCGCCAGGTCTTGCCGGATCGGCTGCCGATCTTCCCGCCGATGCTTCGAATAACCCGCCGCCACGATCACCGCGGGCGTGTCCCCGTCCAGCTCGAAACTCTCGGGCGTCAAGCTCCGCAATTCCTTGGCGCGAAATCCCGTGCCCAATGCCAGCCTATAGACCATCGCCCGGTCAGCGCCGCTCAGGCAGTGACCGGGCAGGGGGCGCCGCTCAGCGGTCGCAACCATCCGGGCCACTTCGTCCGGCGTCAGTTCCCGCCGCGTGTGCCGCCGGTCGGTCTCCTGGTTGAATCCCTCCAGGGTACAGAGGGCATCGTCAGGGCGCCGCTTGTGCCGCCACAACCAACGGGAAAACGCCTTGATCGATGTAAGGTAACTATTGCAGGTCCGCAACGATCCGCCCGAATCACGAAGTTCGCCAACCGCCGCCATGATCGGCGGGCCCATCAGGTCCGCAACCGTGCGGGCGCCGCAGTGCTCCAGCAACCAGCGCACGTGGTGGGCTGTAGTGCGGACGTGCTTGGGCGTGTTCTGTTTGTTGCGAAGATACTTCTCAAAGTCCGCGACGTGTTCCGTCAGGGGGCGGCGCGCCTCTTGGGCGAACCGTTCCAAGGTCGGATCGATCAAGCCTTCCCGCCGCCGCCGCGCTTCGGTTTCCCGCTGGTTGGCCAACTGCTGCGCGGCGTCCTTGTCGGGAATCCGGGTTCCCTCATGGCGCCGCCTTCCGTCCGGGCCTTCCCACGCCACCGTGTAGCCTTTGGCCTCCAGGATGATCGATTGCCCATCATCGCTTACCAAGGCGCGCTGTTGCCGCTTCGTCTTCCGGTTGACCCATACGGCGTATCGCTTGCCGTCGCGCCGGAGGATTTCGGCACCGGAGGGAATGGGGCGTTTCCGGCTCGCCTTGTAGACACTCGCCATGTTCTCGCCTGCCTTTCGCCTTACTCGGGCGTGTCGCCTTACTTGCCTTTCGGTTTCTTCGGCGCCGGGGGTGGGCTCTCCGTCGTGAAGCTCAACCCCAGGCAGTCCGCAATCCGGTCCAATGCGGCCGTGGACAATCCACCCTTGCCGTGCATGAACCGGGATAGGGTAGCCGTGTCGACGCCGGTTTCCTTGGCAATCCGGTAACGGGTCCGAGGGCCGTTGTCCAATAGCTGCCGTAGCTGGTCGCTCAGTTTGGTTCGTTTTGCTTTCATCGCGTGCATCCTATCCCGCGTGTGACTCGTCGTCAATCATCGGGGCCGGGGCGCCGGGCCATACGGTCTATCGGTGGCAACCCACACCGTCGCGTTGCTCCCCAGGCGTGTCAGGCGCCGCTCGCCGGAGTCTCGGATATAACCGGAGTTCATCAGCTCGTTACGGCGGGGCCGCAAGCTGTTAGACCGATCGGACCCAAGGGCATCGCTGATTTCTTCGTCCGTCGCGCCCCGCTGGCCACGCTCCCGGATGAATGCGTAGACCGCTTGGCGCAGTCCGGCCGCGCGGGGCCGGGCGCCTTCCGCCGCCGCCTTGCTGGTCTCCGAGCCGGCCGCGTAGGCAACGGGGGCCGGCCTGGGGGGCGCTTTGTTCTCGCCGTCGAATAGGGTTCTTTCGTTCATTTCCTCACCTGCCTTTCGTTTTCATCGTTCACCGCGGGCCTTGCCCGTGGCAATCCACGCAACCGCCGGGCCTCGGCCCGTCCGTCGCTGGCCGGAAGCCCGGATGTATCCCAAATGCCGCAACTCGGAGAGGTAGAAGGGAGCCAGGCCGATTATCAGCGGGAAACGCTCGTGGATTTCTTCCTCCGTCGCTCCACGGTCCCCGCGTGACTGGATGAAGCGTAACACGTCGCCGGATGGTGAAGAGATTCGGACCATTCCTGCGCCTGCCGTTTTGGAATGCGGTTCTCAATTCGCCTCCGCCTGGTCGCCGGCCCGCCCACCTGCCTTGCTTGCTTTCCAGCATGGCCACTGCTGAACCTTGAAGGTAAAGAATGCTCCGGGTGATGTGGTGAAACCCCTACCTCGCCCTTGCTTGTGCATCTCCCGGATACCCTCAATGTCGTTTAACACGGCGTCCAAGTCCTCTAGCGGAGCGTCGCCATTGGCAACGTACTCCGCGGCGCGGGCCGGGATCGATAAATGAATATCCGGGTCCTGAAGCACGTTGTTAATTCTGACGATAAGGCGTTGCTTCTGACGGCGCGGGTCGGCCACCTCGTCAACTGCTGCGCGGATCGCGTCAGGCAGAAACGCGCCGACCCGTTCCACGTCGCCGGCCGCCCTTCCATGCGCCATGGTTCCATGTACCAATGAAGGGTTATATTCTCTCTCTCTATGGTCCATGGAGGCATCCGGCGGTTTTGTCCCCGAAACCGCCGGATCGGGCGCGTCTCTCACGCCCCTAAGAGCATTGCCGCTATCGGCTTGGGTGGGTTTCTCCGGCAACGCATCCGGCGGTTTTGGCGCCGAAACCGCCGGCGGTTTTGTCCCCGAAACCGCCGGATGGGCGGGCCGAATCTGGGGCCTCACAGGTTCGCCAAGCAAGCTTTGTTGCGGGTCCCATTCGACGCCCGGGGGTTGCGACTGGGGGACCGATTCGGGCAGCCGAATGAATATCCTTATCCGGCCGCGGAGCCGGCCTCTGCCCGAAATGTTCCGCTCCAGTACTTCAACCGCGTGGATGTTCACAAGGTTCTCGATTATGCGTCTCGCGGCCCGGTCGGTCATACTGAGGGCCTCGGCAATCTCAGCCGCGCTCGTGATGATGATGCCTTCGCGGTGCTCAGCCCGACACCATAGCCATTGCCAGGCAAGTTTCGTATTTCCGGATTTCTCGGTGTCCGGCCAGCCGTGTATTGTGGGGTTCAAGCAGCATTTGTGTTCGGGTGTAATGAGGGGCTCTCCTTCGCCTGTCCTTGGTGCTTATCGTCTGACCGTTTTATCGCGGGGCGCTCCCATCGATGGGAAGGCACCCACCGGCAATCCATTCCAACAGCTCAGCGCGCCGATAGCGGACCGCCCCGCCGATTTTCAACGGGGCCGGCGCCGCGCCGCTTCTGGAGTGTCGCCAGAACGTCCGCTCTCCCATTCCGCACAGCCGGGCCGCTTCCTTTGTCGTCAGCAGCTCAGGAACGATGGTTTCCGCCGCGGGGCTGTTACTCGACATTGGGCGCCCCCTTCCTGCGTTTGGGCGGCGCGGGCCCCTCGTCGCGTTTTCGTCGCTGGAGTTCTCGGCGAATAACGTCCGCGCTTTGGCTTCCCGGGCATGCGCGCTCTGCCGCGGCCAGCATGTCGCGCAGTTCCCCAACAGTCAGGTCAGATAGTCGCGTGTTCATGCCGCCAGAATAGAAGCATGACCGGAAGCCCGGTTTCCGCCGGACGTTTGCCGGACGTTTCGAAGGCGAAAACCCCCGCTCAATTACGGGAAAAACCTCGAAACGCTATTTTCGCCCGGACGACTGCCGCCCGGATTTCAGCGCGTCAATGATGGGCTGTACGGCTCGCTCACTGTAGAGGTATCGTGGACCTTGCGCAGCAGGGTTCGACGCCTCGACGTATCCCGCGTCGTGCGCTCGGCGCCATCGCTCCAGCCTCTTTCTGAGTTTCTCGGAGCCAACCCCGTTCTTCGAAGCTAGGTCGGAGGGTGAAAGATATGCCGCGGTAGGCTCACTTGCCGGCGCTGGGGCCGCGCGCGTCTGTTCCGTTGTGGCGCCGCCGGGTCCATCGGCCGGCGCGGGTGTCTTGGCCTCGTTTCTCACGTCCTCAAGGATACAGTGCAAACGGACAAGCCCCTCCGATGCAAGCCCATTGAATGCGGGGTCGCTGGAAGGCAACGCCAAAGACTTGCCTTCCGGGCTATTTTCTAACTCCCAAAGCGGCCACTCTGGCTCCCCGGGCGGTTGGCTGTTGTGCCTAGCTTCGTTGGCCTGCGCGGTTCGCGCGGCCGCGTACTCCCGCCGGAGCTTGCCCTTGAGTTGCTCGACGCGGGAAATCATCGTGCAAATGCTATCGTGATCGGCGTCGGCCGGAGACCTGCTGCGCAAGAAGTCCATGTCCGAATGAACCCACTCCGGGTACTCTTTGGGGTGTGCGTTGAATTTCGTTATACCCACTCCTCCTAGAGGAAGGGACTTGATGGCGTGGAAGACAAATTCGTGCAGACTTGCGCCCGTGATGCAGCCTACCGTATGCAATCCACCGGCCGGCGCGATCAAGTGACGCGACGATCCGGGCAGGGGAAGTAGGCCAATCACGCATGTTACCGTAAGTGACGTAACGTCTGGAACCGCAGCGTCACTTACGCCGAGGCACTTCAAGCGCGACGCCACCTGTGCTGCCTTCAGGTCGTCGAGGAATTGCATCACGACCCAGTGGACCCGCGCGAGATTATTTTCTAGTGCGGCCAGCCATTCGAGGCGCTCCACTAGGGCCGCCGAGAATTTCCTACTAAAATCGTCGCCAGATTCGGCCATGACTCTGCCTTTCGAGATTGCGGGCCGAACCCCGCGGGCGCCGTCGAAAGGCAGAGAAGACAGACCGCCCGCCGGGTTCGCATTGAAGGCTTGGGCGTTGCAATCGCCGTCGGCCGTCCCGTGTCCGCATTATAGCACGATTGAAAATCTTGAGTGAGTCTCGCCGGGACCCATCATCCGGCCAACCAGGGTTGGGGCAGCAGATCCAGCGCCTTGGCCACAATCCCGCCGGCCGCAATGTAGTGCCGCATCGTCACGTTCGCCGCCGCATGCCCCAAGGCAAGTTGCGCAGCTTGCGGGGCCACGCCCCACAACAGCGTTGCGCACGTCTTTCGCAGGGCGTGCAAACCAAACTGCTTCGACCGCGGAATCCCGGCCGCCGCTTGCAGCTTGTGAAATTGGTCGTAGAACCACTTAGGCCAGTGCTCAAGAGGAAACACCAGTTCGCGGTCAGTGCGGATTGCGCGAAGGTGCTCCAATACGCTCCCGTTCAGATGCACCACATGGAGCTTGCGGGCCTTCATCTTGCGGGCCGGCAAGACGATCTGGCAAAGCCTCCAGTCGATTTGGTCCATCCGCATACTGAAGAGGTTACCGCGACGCATCCCCGTGTTGTAGGCAGTCACCAACAGCGCCCGCCACCATGCCGGGGCTTTGATGCCCGGAAAACGCGGCGCGTCCATCGCCGTTGCCGCCAGGTAGCAGGCTTGCAGCTCATCCGGTGTCACAATGCGGGGTTCCCCTAAGTCTTCCCGCGGGGGCTTGGTCCAAGGCACGCGGGTAATCAATTCGGCCGCGTCTCGATTGCGCGGGCCGGCCGGCCCGGCCTTGTTGAGAATCGCTTGAATGTGCCGCAAGATTCCGCGCGTAGTGTTCGGGCTCATCCGCGTGCCCGGTTTCTTCCCTGAGCACTTCCCTAGGCCGTTGCGGAATCGCGCCATCATGTCCGACGTAATCTCAGACAGGGGCGGGTCTCCGGTCAGATATGCCCATTTTCGCGTTGCCGCCTGGTAGCTCTCGAATGTCTTGGGCGCGGCGTCGGAAAGTTGATTGGGCAGGTAGTGCCCGTTGTAAAAACCGGTCAGTGTCGTGCCCGTACTCGACGGGAAAAGCGGCTCGCCGTTCTGCATCGTCCAACGATCGGCGTTTTCCGCCATCCGGAGATAATGCGTCAAGTCGTCGAAAACCGCTTCCGTGCCGGCCAGCTTTCGCACGGCCTTCGTAACCGATGCCAACGCGCTGACGTAGTGCCGTGTCCATAGGTCCGCGTACCGTTCCCGGTAGTCGCGCAGTTTCCCGCGCGGGATGCCCAGTTTTTCGGCCGCCTCTTCCGCCGTGAATCCAAACGCCTCCAGCTTTGCGGCGCCCATAACGGCCTTGATCGTTTCGGGCTTCGGAGCGCGCGGGGGCTTGGGGTGCTTCGCTTGCAGCGCTTGCCCGATTTCCTGCGCGGAGTCCCCCGGGGCAAAAATGGGAATCTCCCGCCACCCGCTGAGACTCTTTTGCCGTTTGACCCACAGAGCCCGCATGCCTTCCTCGGGCTTGTAAGAGCGGTGAAATCCGGCGTTGAGTGTCGGACAACCGCAGATCGGGCACGCGCCGCGGGTGCCGTTCGGTCGCTTGTGCCAGTCGGTAGGGGCGGGGGGATTTGGTTCGCGGCTCATATCAAACCTCCTTCCGCGGCGATGGCTTCCATCTGTTGCCGCGCCGCCGCTTCGTCGCCGTCGGCGTGGTAGTGGATGGTGATTTCTTCCGTAGTGAACCGGATGCAGCCCGTGAAGGGATCATCAAAGTAGTGGTCAAGGTCCCCGCAGATCGCGCCGAATTTCCGCTTAAAAAGCAGCGCCAACCGTATGGCAAAATCCCCCGGGCAATGGCAATCGGTAACCTCGATAACCCGGTCGGTACCCGCTACGTCGTTGATGATCCGAACCGAAAACGAACCCGGCGCAACGCAAAAATGGTCCTCTAAATCAACAGCTCTCATGGTGACACGGCCTTTCGCGCAACACGCGCAAGAAAGGCCACAAGGCCGGCTACCCGCTAGTAAGTGCCGAAAGAGCACCACGCGGCCTTGCTCCCCGCCTATGCGGATCGCGGCTTGGTTGCGCGCACGGATAACCGGCCTTGTGGCCTGATCGGGATTCATCACAGAGCCTTTCGTCGGGTTACTAGCCCGCGTGACACCTTTGGTCACGCGGGCATTCTAACTCCCCGCGTCGATGGTCGTCAACGGGGGAGCGCCGCCGTTGCTTCTTACCGTGTGAACGTGGTTAAGTGGCCACGGGGGACGCTAATAAGCCACCCCCGGCAGAGCATGGCCGCGGCTTGCCGGGGGTGTCCCTTTGGTCCAGCTCCAGGGCAGAAACATTTCCCAGGAAATGAAGCACCCCGGGGGGTAGGTCCGAGCTGGTTGCAAACATCCCTTGGAACCGCATGGTCATAACGGCGGATTTTTTTGCAGAAAAACGGGTGTTT